>Ga0255759_10001874_pt1 | contig 18861 bp, 19 predicted proteins | sample 101ome_20_FD_179959 | JGI IMG/M metagenome (GOLD analysis project Ga0255759, IMG submission 179959) | Coastal salt marsh microbial communities from the Groves Creek Marsh, Skidaway Island, Georgia - 101404AT metaG (version 2) | ecosystem: Environmental > Aquatic > Marine > Intertidal zone >...
CAAGTCCTGGCAGGCCTAAAGAAGCCATTGCAGTAAACCCTAACAGTGCTCCAGTCTTTGGAAGTAGTTTCATATTTCCACCTAACCTTCCCATATCCCGAGTGTGATATGTGTGAGCCATGGATCCTGAAAGGAAAAATAATAAGCCAGTGATCACTCCGTGTGCGACCATACCAATCATTGCAGCATTTATACCAATTGGTGTTAATGAAGCTATACCCAACATTACAAAACCCATATGACCAACGGAAGAAAATGCTATTAATCTCTTTAGATCAGTTTGAGCTAAACATGCAAGTGATCCATATATAATCCCTATTGCAGACAGAATTGCAATCGCAGGTGCCCAGGCTTTTGCTTGCTCTGGAAGTATTGGTATTGCGATTCTAACAAAACCATAAGATCCTAATTTCAAGAGTATTGCTGCTAACAATACTGAACCAACTGTAGGAGCTGCCGTGTGTGCATCCGGAAGCCAGGTATGCAAAGGCCACATTGGTACTTTAACCGCAAAGCCAAGAAACAAAACTGCAAAAACTAGCATCGCAAATGTTCCTGTAAATGCACCATTAGTTCCAAGCTCAATTAACTCAGGGATGCTAAAAGTTCTGTTTCCTCTGTAATACAAGCCTAAAAAGCCAAGCAACATAAATGCGGAACCAAATAGAGTAAAAACAAAAAACTTAATACTTGCATATAGTCTTGTTTCAATTTGATTTTTAAATCCTGCCACAGTTCTTACAGTTTTATCTCCCCAAATTCCAATCATGAAATACATTGGCAGAAGAACTATTTCAAAAAATACGAAAAACAATATTAAATCAAGTGCAACAAATGTGCCATTCATGCCAGTCTCTAAAACTAGAATTAATGCAAGAAATCCCTTAGGACTTTTTGGTTCTGGTAGATGTTCAATTGAGTAAATAATTGCTAAAACTGTAATAAATGTAGACAAAATTAATAAAGGAAGAGATATTCCATCTATCCCAATTTCATAATTTGCGTTGATGCTTTTTATCCATGAAATTTTATTACCTAGTTGTAATTTGTCTGCATTAGAAAAATCAAACTGAGGCAGGAGTAAGGCACTTAAAATAAAGGTGACTATTGACGATACTAATGCGAAGCCTTTGATTAAAAGCTCTTGGCTTTTTGGTATTGCGGTCAAAATTAATGCACTAATTAAAGGCAGAAAAACTACTGCCGTCAATCCTGTACCGTTTGTTAATAATTCCACTTTTCCTCCTATATAATAAACAAAATTAATAAACTAATCGTCACAACGCCACCTAAAAACAACATTAAATATTGCTGTGTTCTTCCTGTTTGTAGTAATTTAATTTTCCCACCAAAGCTATCAGTTCCTGTGGAAGACATATTCAAAACTTTATCGATTCCATTTTGATCAATATTGTTATAAACTATTGCACCCATAAATGATGCAAGCTGACCGAAACCATTAACAAATCTATCTATTACATTTGTGTTAAATGCATCAACTGCTTTAGCCATATTTAATTTGATTGGATCAATAATAAATTTGAAATAGAAATCATCAATGTAGTATTTATTTTCTAATACTTTCCAAATAGGTTCGATTTTAATTTTGTCGTCTCCAGTCTCAGCACTGCCTTGAAGTTGGTATAAATAATAACCTAGACCTATCCCAAGCAATCCTGCAGTTAAACCAAGTCCTAGAGCAAATAAATCGAAGCTTTCTGGGTGATATTCAACAATAGGATTTTTACGAGTAGTTACCCATTTGGTAAAGCCTGTGTAAACCCCTGGAATATTAACCCATCCAGAAGCTGCTGCAAATACAGCCAGTACAACTAAAGGGGTTGTCATCATGGAATCTGACTCATGTGGATGCCCGTGACCTCTATACTCTCCTAGGAAAGTAAGGCAAACTGCTCTAGTCATATAAAAAGCCGTTATGAAAGCACCTAATACAGCTATAAAGAAAAAGGTTGTTTCACCTTCATGATTAAAAGATGCAAGGATTTCATCCTTAGAAAAGAAGCCTGCGAATGGTGGTAAACCGGCAAGTGCTACTGTTCCAATAATAAATGTTGAAAAAGTTTTTGGCATGACTTTCCTCAAACCACCCATCTCTAACATACTATTACTGTGTACTGCATGTATTACTGATCCAGCCCCTAGAAATAATAAAGCTTTAAAAAACGCATGTGTCCACAAATGAAAGAGTGCTGCAGTGTACGCTCCAGAACCAATTGCGGCAACCATATAACCAAGCTGACTTACAGTTGAATATGCGAGAACTTTCTTTAGATCATCTTGAACAATTGCTATAAGTCCAGCCGTAAGAAGAGTTATTACTCCAAATAACATTACAATGTCTAATGCTTCATTTGCTATTCCTTGATAAAAAGGGAACATTCTAGCTAATAAGTAGACTCCTGCAGTGACCATTGTTGCAGCATGCATTAGTGCTGAAACTGGAGTTGGGCCTGCCATTGCGTCGGGTAGCCAGACATGTAGTGGAAACTGTGCGCTTTTACCCATTGCACCTATAAATAGCAATACCCCGGCAACAAATGCAACATTTTTTATTGCTGGATAATCATGTGTTGCTTGATACAGAATTTCAGATATTCTCATAGTGCCAGTATTTAAAGCCAGGATTATTATTCCAATCATTAAGCCCACATCAGCAATCTTATTTGTAATAAAAGCCTTCATAGCTGCTGAAGAGTTATCCTTGACTTCCCAGTAATGTCCTATAAGTAAATACGAACAGACTCCAACTAGTTCCCAACCAATTAAAATTTGGATTAACGTAGGTGAAGAAACTAATACAAGCATACTTCCTGCAAATAAAGTCAAGGACGTAAAGAAAAATGTATATCTTATTTCACCTTCCATATAATTTGTCGCATAAATAAATACAAGAAGTGCGACAAGTCCAACAACAAAGTACATCATGATTGATAGACCATCTACTACCCAACCGAATTCAATATCAAATTGTCCAATATTTCCAACATTAATAAAAAATTCATTGGCAACCCCTTCAGTTACATGGATGTACATTAAAGCTAAGCTATAAATAAAAATTATTCCGATGGTGCCCAATGCGATTTCAGCACCCTTTAGTGGAAGGCTCTTTCCTACAAAAGTAATTATTAGTGCAGCTATAAAAGGAAGAACTACAAGGACCCAAGCAAATTCAGCAAGTACGCCGCCATCTGTGTAGACGACCTCACCCTCAGCGAACAAATTAATATTTGTTTTTACCATTTCATTAAATCAAATTCGTTAATGTTTGCGGTTTGTCTATTTCTAAACAACATGAGTACAATCGCAAGACCAATTCCAACCTCAGCAGCAGCAATTGTAATAATAAAAATTGTGAAGATTTGTCCTTGCATCATTGTGTCTGCAAGCATGGTATCAAACATAATAAAGTTGATATTGACAGAATTTAAAATTAACTCAATTGACAATAAAACCATTACGGCATTTCTTCTAACTAAGATTCCATAAATACCTAAAGAAAATAGAGCAGCTGCAACAACTAATACAGGCTGAACTATCATATTTGATCCTCATCAATTAATGCTTCGTCTTTCCTAGCAAGCGTTATGCCTCCAATTAAAGCTGCGAGTAAAACAAAAGACACTAGTTCAAATGGGAATACAAATCTACTAAGTAGTATTTCACCTAATAGCTCTGTTGAAGCACCTGAGGTTATCGTCACATCGCCATCAAAACCATTAATTAATATATATGAGAATAGAAGAAAAATTGATCCAGCTATTGCTGCTCCCAATTTTTTGTTTTTATCGTTATCAAGTTCTGCATTTTTGCCAAGGGGAGCACGTGTAATCATAATGCCGAACAAGAAAAGAACTATTACTGCTCCAATATAAACGAGAACCAACACAAGTGCTACGAACTCTGTTGACAACATTAAAAACAATATTGCCGTTAAAGCCAAAGTAAAAACTAATGAAATAGCTGCATGAATAACGTTTGAAGTTGTAACCACCCTTATTGCAGTTGAAAGAAGCGCAAGAAGAACGAAATAAGTTACAATTTCAAAAATTTCCATTGTTAGCTTTCTAGACCTTCAGCCTCTGGAACAGTTTTTAACCAATCATCCAAACGTTCTTTGTCGTGCAACATGTCGCCCATGTTAAATTCAGAATATTCATATTCAGGTGACCAAAATAATGCATCAAAAGGACAAACTTCTACACAAATTCCACAGTACATACATAATGCATAATCAATATCGAATCTATCTAGAACGGCTCTACTTCTTTGCCTACCCCCAGGTTTAGATGGAGGTTGTAATTCTTTATGCCCCTCGATATAAATACACCAATCTGGGCATTGACGGGCACAAAGCATACAACTAGTGCATGCTTCTTGATCCAAAGCGATCACACCCCTTGCTCTTGGTGCAACTTTCTCTTTTTCAAACGGATAATTTACATTTGGTTTTGAATGGAAAGGAGACAAAGTTTTTAACATATTAACAATAACGATTTTTATTCCAATTAAAAATCCAGGTACTTTTGGTTTAAATGTTTTCATTAGAATCCAACCTTCATAACTGCAGTTACAAGAATATTAACTAAAGATGCAGGAATAAGTATCTTCCATGCAAGATTTTGAAGTTGATCTTCTCGGAATCTTGGTTGGGACCATCTTATTGCAACCAAGATAAAACCTAAAATAGCTGTCTTTGTCAAAAGAACTACTGGTCCATAAAAGTTTACCCATTCAGTTGGAAGAAGTGGTACATGGTAACCACCAAGGAATAATGTTGAAGCAATTGCACACAAAATAAACATATTCATGTATTCAGAAATATAAAATATGAGAAACCTAATACCAGAGTATTCTGTCATAAAACCCATAGTTAGTTCTGATTCACCAATTGGCATATCAAACGGCACTCGCATCATTTCAGCTGTTGCAGCAACCATGAAAATTAAGAATCCTACAATCTGTCCCCCAACTACAAAAGGTACTCCCCATTCAATTTGTTTTTCTACTATTCCAACTAGTGACATAGTTTCAGCTTGAATTACTACTCCAACAACAGCAAGTATTAATGGAAGTTCATAAGCTATAAGCTGTCCTGCAGCTCTCAGACCACCCATTAGGGAATATTTGTTTGCTGATGACCATCCAGCAGTTAGCACACCTATAGTCCCTAAAGAGCTGATTGCAAGTGCAAAGAATACACCCAATTCTAAATCTGCTACTACCAGAGTTGGGCTCATTGGGACTACTGCAAAAAGCGCGACGCAAGAGACCATAACATAAGCAGGTGCCCATTTAAATACTGGTCTATCTACTTCAGTCGGAATAATGTCTTCTTTTTGAACAAATTTGAGTATTTCCGCAAGAGGAAATATGAAACCTCTAAGTCCTACATGTAAAGGGCCTGGTCTTCGCTGCATCCATGAAGCACCTTTTACATCCATTATTGTGAATATAACTGCTCCATTAAGAGCAGCAATTGCAAGAAACCCAACCTTGATTAAAACTTCTGTCATCTATCTACATCTCCTAGAACAAAATCTAAACTTCCCATAATTGCAATTAAGTCAGGGAGTAAAGCTCCTTCAAGCATAATAGGTAAAATAGAAACATTACTGAACGAAGCTGTACGAACTTTGAGCCTGTAAGGTCCCAACCCTCCGTCTGAAACTATATAGTAACCCATTTCTCCTTTTGGATTTTCTGCTCTTACATATGTACGTCCTTGTGGAACTTTTATAACTTTAGGCACCTTTGCTTGTAGCGGACCAGATGGCATTGAGTCTATTGCTTGTAAAACTATTTTTGCAGATTCAACCATCTCTTTTACTCTGACGTCCCATCTGTCGTAACAATCTCCGTTCTCTCCAACCGGAATATCATAATCAAATTGATCATATGGCAAATAATCTGTCTGCGTTCTAAGGTCAGACTTAACTCCAGATGCTCGGAGTATCGGGCCAGATACACCATAGGCTTCTGCAGTTTCTGCAGTAAGAACACCTACATTTTTTGTTCTTTTCTTAAAAACTTCATTGCCACCAATCAAATTTTGAAATTGATCAGCAGCTTGAATTACCTTTTCCATAGCTACTTTTGTATCTCTGTAGAATCCAGCGGGCAAATCTTGAATATTTTTTTTCGAAGTAGGACCTGCTCCAGCTGCTGGTTTCACTCCACCAATACGATTAAAGTTTGGATGAAAACGACCACCAGTTACTGACTCAATCAAATCTAAAACTCTTTCCCTGTCTTCCATAGCATAAAAGATTGGAGTTAGTGCACCAACTTCAAGCGCATACGCACCATTAAAGACGAAGTGGGAGGAAATTCTAGCCATTTCAGTAAGAATTAGTCTTATGTGTTTTGCTCTTTCAGGCACTTCGATTTCCATTAGTCTCTCAGCACCGGCAATAAATGGAATTTCATTTGAAAACCCTGCAACCCAATCTATTCGATTTACAAGTGTTGTAATTTGAGGATAGGATCTAACCTCTGCAAGCTTTTCATACCCACGATGCATGTAGCCAAGAACAGGTTTTACATCATGGACTTTTTCGCCATCTACTTTTGCAACCAATCTTAGTACTCCGTGAGTTGATGGATGTTGAGGTCCTATGTTAAGTGTCATATCTTCAGTTTCAATCTCAACTGATACAGAAGCCTCTGAAAATCTGTTCATATTCTGTGGGTCTAAAGCATTAACCATCTTATGATTCATCACTTTCTGATTCTTCGGGCATTCCCTCTACATCTACTTCTCCGGGCCAAGGCTTAACTTCCCTACTTATTAATTCAAATGATTTGAGCATAGGATTTCCTTCGTATCCATCAGGAAGATAAAGTTTTTCAAGATTAGGATGATTTTCAAAATTTATTCCAAACATCTCGAATGCTTCTCGCTCATGCCAATTTGAACCAGCATATATTTCAACAAGGGAATTTATCTTTGGATCTGATTTATCGATGTTCGTTGATACAGTAGTTAAATTTGTATTAGCTAAATCAGACAAACATGTAATTATTTCAAAACTTGGTGAAACGCTCTCTTTTGGAGCATCACCAACAGAAACTTCATTATCCCAATCTATTGCAGAGAGCCAGGAGAAAAATTTTAAATTAAATTCATCCCTAAGTTTTAAATGTGCCTCTATCCACTCTGTTGAATCAATCTGGATATTGATTGTTTCAAACTCAAGTGTTACGTTTTTGAAGCTTTCTTTTATATTGTTAAAAAATTCTTCCATCTTAAATTGGCTCTGTTTGCACTTCTAACCATTTTTCTTTCATGTCTTCTCCACGAATTTTTTTCTGTAGGAGAATAATTCCCTCTTGCAATGCTTCGGGTCTCGGTGGACAACCAGGAACATATACGTCTACAGGAATTAATTGATCAACTCCCTTGGTAACTGAATATGAGTCCCAGTATGGACCACCACTGTTAGAACAAGATCCCATTGAAATCACGTACTTTGGCTCTGGCATTTGATCATAAAGTCTTTTTACTGAAGGTGCCATTTTATCTGTTACTGTTCCTGCAACAATCATGAAGTCAGCTTGTCTTGGAGAGGCAGGTAGTGGTATAACCCCTAATCTCATAAAATCGTGCCTTGGCCCACTAACAGCCATAACCTCAATAGCACAACATGCTAATCCAAACTGAAAGTACCATAGGGAATAAGATCTGGCCCAGTTAAATACTGAAGATATTGGCTTTGGTAGACCAAATTTATCTACGACTCCCATTTTAGGACATCCTTTCTAATTGCATATATAAGTCCAATTAACAAAATAAATATAAATACAAACATTTCAATTAAACCAAAGTAACCTAATTTTTCTAAATTGATAGCCCACGGAAATATGAAAACTGCTTCAACATCAAATATTACGAAAAGCAAACCGAATATGTAATACCTAACATATGTTTGACTCCATCCTGTACCAACAGGATCTACACCACATTCATAAGTTTGAAGCTTTTCTTCACTAGGTTTATTAGGTCTAAGAACAGAAGCTACACCTAGAAGCAACACAACGAGAAAGAGGCCAAATCCTAGCACCGCTCCTATGGTCACGTAGTCTTGAAAATATGAAATCATAATTTATAGTTTAGTTAAACCTCTAAAAAGTTTAGTTTTTTCTCAAACTTCAGTGTAATTTTTTTGTAAGATTTTTTATAAGTGATTAATAAAAAATTTTTACAAGAACCTAATCTGGTAGATCTCTCAAAAGAAATTTTTAAAGCAGTAGTTCGAGACAGAGTAAAAGTAGATATAAGATTTAACCTACTGTCACAAAATCTTTTTGAGGCAGAGACTATTAACTTCATACTGGCTGACGGACTGGGTTATAAAAATTTAAATAGTACAGACTCTTCTTTAAATAAGAATATTACGAAATCTATTAATACAACGTTTCCCTCGTCAACGAACGTTGCTTTGTCTTCAATATCATTTATAAAAGATCCAATTGAGCATGGTTTGATAGGATATTATATGTTTGACAAATCAAAATACGGCCTTATAAATGCTTTAAATTGGAATCAGGATAATAAAAATTTACTGTTAAATAATTATTTTCAAAAACAAAGCTCAATTTGGAAAATTTTTAAAAAAAACAAAATATATGCTTCCAATTTTCAACCTAGAAACTTAGTGGGAAGCTCTCTTTCAAATTTCTTATATGAACAATCAACCACCATTCCATACGATGATGTGGAAAATCTTCTTGAATTGTTATCAGATTCTTCTGTTTTAGAAAATAGATTTAATTTTATCTATTATCCGTTAATTGATGTTGCGGCTCATATATTTGGAGTTAATTCAAAGGAGTGGCAAATAGAAATTACTAAATTTGAAAAATTAGTTAACGAGATTACAGATATCAGTAATAAAAAAACAAAAACTATAATTTCTGCTGATCACGGTCTTGTAAATATTAATGAGGAATTTCGTCATCATTTGAATTATGGTGATGACTTACAAATATACGGTGACCAACGTTCAGTTTATATAAACGGGCCTAAAGAAAAAGTTTTAGAAACTTTTTCAGGAGTACCAGGTGTTTTAATGGAACAACAGGAGTTATCTCATCTTCTTGGTAGTCCAACAAATGAATTTTTGGAATCAATTTATCCTGATTTTTGTTTTTTAGTTGAAGATCAGCATATCATATATCCAAAACATCTTTCGACTCAGTTAAAGGGTTACCATGGAGGGATATCCGAAGAGGAGTTAAAAATTCCAATAATTGAATTCTCTAACTTCTAAACTTCTTATACTTAATATTGTGAAAAAATTTAAAATTTTGATACTTTTATTGTTTTTTTCTTTTTGTTCTCAATCCAGTGAAATGACAATGGGTGTGCCTGAACCATATTTTGGAGTTTCAGAGGATATGGCTACTTCTGATGTAGCTTTCTCGAGAGAATCTTCTTTTTCACAAGGTGACTATATTATTAAAACTGCTTATGCAAGCACAGACGTAAGTTCATCTAATTTTGAAAATACAATTAATGAAGTAGAACTCTTGGTAAAAAATTTCAAAGGAAATATTTCAAATACTTATCTCTCAACAAATTACCAAGGGCTTAAAAGTTATAACTTAACTATGAATATTCCAGCTGAAGATTTTGAAAATTTTCTCACAGCAGTAGAAGATATTTCAAAGTTTACAAACATAAATTTAAATGCAAATGATGTAACAAAATATGTTCTTGATATAGATTCAAGATTGAAATCATTAAATGAAGAGAAGAAAGCTCTTGAAGAAATTAAAGAAGAAGCTGTATCAACATCAGATAAGCTTCAAGTACAGTCTCAACTTCGTTACATAAATCAAGATATTCAAGTTTTGGAAGGACAAAAAGAATACTATGAAAATTCAGTATCGTACTCTTCTTTGACGTTAGATATTAGAGAAGGTTCTGGGGTATCACTATTTTCATGGAATTATTATGTACAAAGAGCATTAAATTGGATTGAATCAATTATTGGTTTTGTAGTATCTTTTGGAATAATTGCAGTTCCGTTGTTTTTATTAGTATTAGGATTTAGAAAATTTAGATCTAAAGACTAATGGCACTTTCTTATATTGGATTATTTTTAATTATTATTCTTATTATATTTTTTGGAAAAAAAATTAAATAATTATTTAATTTGGTTGATATGTTCCAAAAAATACTTGCCAAGCAAGACAAGTTTTTGCAAGCAAGCTTAACCAAATATAAGCTCTTTCACCATATAAATAATCTTTCCATTTACCTACTTGCTTGTATTGCAAAATCATATTTATTGAAAAAGTATTAAAAAATAAAAATATACTAACAAAAATCCATACAACAAATTGTGGAACTCCCTGTGGATTAGAATCAGTTGCAACACCATCTCCTATTAAATTAATAAATATAAAAATCCATGGCGCAACACCAACTAAACAACCCATTATGTAGCTTGTCCAATCAACTTTTTCTGTATATTGATTATGAACTTCCATCATCCAACCAAACCAACACATAGCTGCGTTCATAAAAAATATTCCCGCTAATGCCCAGATATCATAGATGCCAACAAGTAAAGCAATTAGAACAATCATTACTGAAGCGCTTATAGAGTACTCAATCCACCTAACCTTATTAATTCCTAGTGATAAATCTTCTTTATATTTTTTATAAAATGGTCCAGAAATCAAGTAGTGGGCAACTGCAGATGCTAATAAAAACGTAGCAACTGCTGGACCGAAGTTTGTAACTTCTGTCCACACTTCAAGCTCTGGAACCAATGCAAAACTAGATGGGTCTTCTGGAGAGCCGACTCCAACGAGTTGGGTAAGGGTAATTGGAACTACAAAATCTGAATTTACCACTGTACCTAGCCAAAACAATAGGCCCCCTTGTATAAGATGGACCGTTCCCATTATTAAATTAAATCTTTTTAATTTTTGAATTTTGGCTTCCAATGCTCCCCCTATTTTTATTTAATTAAGTTAATTCTAGTTTTCAAATTACAATTAGAAGGTGGATAAACAATTAATTTTCTCTGAAATTGAATCATTAATTTTTGATATGGACACATTAATTAAGTCTCTTGCTAATTCTAGGGAATACATAGCAGAGGGAGATTATGCTCGTGCTACTTCCAAGCTTTCCGAATTAGAAATTGAATTACAATCTCTCGCAGGAAGAGTTGCGTATATTAAATCAAGCCTTTGAAGGAAACGTTGTAACCTCTGAAATATTAATGTTCACTTTATCGCCAGATTCAAATATTGTATTTGGTAAAGAACGTGCTCTAAAAACTTCTCCTTTACTGTTCTGGAATGAAATTACCTGATCGTGTCCGTAAAATGTACATTCTTTAACTAAGTAACTTCCGTCTGAATCTAATGTGAGTTCAATGCATTCAGGCCTAATTGATACATCTAAAGCACCATCATAAGCAGATACAAAAGTACCTAAAGATGTTTCAACTCTACCGTTAACTGAATATCCTTTTAATATGTTGGGATCGCCTACAGAGTGCGCTACAGTTTGACTAACAGGATTTAAATAAATTTCTTGAGGTGTAGCACTTTGTATAACTTTTCCATTTTCTAATACACTAACTACGTCACATACTGACAATGCTTCTTCTTGATCGTGGGTTACAATTATCGCAGTGGTCTCCGTTTTTCTTAAAAGATAAACTACTTCATCTCTTAATTCCCTAGCCATATGAGCATCTAAACTTGTAAATGGCTCATCTAGAAGAATTACTTCTGGATTAGGAGCTATTGCCCTAGCAAGAGCAACTCTTTGTTGTTGGCCACCAGAGAGTTCTTGAGGAAATTTATTTTTATAATTTTCTAAATTACACATTGCTAAAACTTCCTCTAACCTTCCTTCATTTATTTCATTTTTAGAAAGTCCAAAAGATATATTTTTTTCAACATCTAGATGTGGAAATAATGCATAGTCTTGAAAAACCATACCTACATTTCTATCTTCAGGAGGTACAAAAACTTCATCGCTTGAAATGATTTCATTTCTCATTTCTATCAAACCAGAGTCTGGTTTTTCAAATCCAGCAATTAATCTTAAGGCGGTAGTCTTTCCTGAACCTGACATTCCCAACACGCCAACAATTGATCCATTCCATACGTCCAAATTAAAATCTGACAATACAGTCTCTCCGTTGTAAGACTTTGTTACTGATCTTGCTCTTATAATTAAATTTTCAAATGCCATTAGTTTGTTAAATTTCTAGTACTAAGTATATATGTAGGCACAGCGCTAATTGCTAACAAAATAAATGCAGAAAATGCTGCTTGTGTAAATAAAGCTTCGGAAGCGTTGGACCATATATCAACTGCCATCGTGCTAAAGCCAGTTGGACGCAGTAGTAAGGTCTGTGGTAACTCTTTCATTGTTGAAAGAAAAACTAAAGCTGTGCCAGCTAATAACCCTTTGTAAATAAGCGGAAATGTAATTTTTATAAACGTTTCCATCTTTGAAAAACCAAGACCATAACTTGCTTCAATATAGGATAATTTCACTTGTTCCATTGACGCTTGTCCTCCCCCTACAGCTTGAGGTAAAAAAACTATTAAATATGAGATTATTAGTGTTGTAAAAGTTTGATAAATCGCTGGAACAATTTTAATTGTTATGAACAACATTGAAATTCCTACTGCAATATGAGGAAGTCCATATAAGGTAAGAGTTACTTTTTCAAATAATTCACCAAATTTTGATTGATATTGCGAAATCATTACAACTATCGGAGTAGCAATGATCATTGCAAATATTGAAGTCACAGTGGCTGCTGTAAGTGATCCTATAACTCCCGGCAGAACGTTGTTTACAGTATTGCCTTGGGACATACCTCGAATTAACCAATAGGAAAGAACACTTATTGGTATGACTAAACTAAATAAAATAACTAAAGCAAAAAATACTAAAACTAAAAATTTATTTCTATAAGACAATTTAGCTTTAACAACTTCTCTTGGTGTTCCGAAAACTTTAGCTGACCTACTTAATGCACTTCCCCTTTGAACAAAACTGATAATTAAAGCAATAAATATCAACAAGGTCGAATAGAAAACTACAGGATCACCATTTATATTTATTGTGTAATAAGAATAAATCGCTTTTGTTAATGTTCCATATTTCATTAGAGAAACAGCACCAAAATCAGAAATAACATACAAACCAACCAAAAGAGATGAATAAATAATAGGTTTTTTCAATCTTGGTAAAACAACACTGCTGTACATCTTTATTTTTTTAACTCCAAGTGACCTAGCAGCATCTTCAACTGTTGAATCTAAATTCCTAAGTGCGCTACTACAAATTAATTGGACGTAAGGGTATGTAAACAAAGTGAGCACAATCCAGCTTCCAATAAAACCATCAATTCCAGATATTTCATAAATCCCAAATCTTGAAAATATATCTACAAATAATCCCCTCGGTGAAAATGCTGAAACGTATGTTAAAGCACCTATGTAAGAGGGTATTACCAAAGGTAAAATTGTTAGAGTAAACAATAACTTAGGAGCAGGAATTTCATAACGAACTATAAGAATAGAAATTAATAGACCTAAAAATAAGCTCGTAAGAACTACAGCAATGAATAAAAGTAATGTATTTAACAATAATGTAAAAACATCCCATGACTGCAAAAAATTAGTTAAATTTTTTGAAAAATTTGCAAAACGCCAAAACATATAAAATATTGGCATCAAAAATATAAGTAGAATAAAAGTATTTGTTATTACTAGAGGTTTAGGTGCTTTCACTATATTAAGAATAAATAAAAACCTCAGTTATTAAAAGAAAAATATTTTGGTCAGAACTCTTTGACTCAATCTGATAATGTAAAAAGGATCAAAATCCTGCTTGAGCAATTAACTCTACAGCTTTTTCTTGCCATAAAGAAAGTACTGACCAGTCAAGACTTGGAGGGGTATTTAAACTATTAATATCTGGAAGTAAAGTATTAGGCTGAATTCCCACTACAAGAGGGAACTCATATACCGTATTTGTAAATGTTTCTTGAACTGATTTTGAATGAAGAAATTCAATAAATGCAAGTGCTGCTGATTTATTTTGGCTTGAGGATAAAATGCCAACACCTGCAGGCATAACCATTGCTCCACATCCTTCATTTAAATACACATTCTTGATTGGCTCATCACCGTTTTCAGCTAACACTCGCAATGTGTAATAGTGATTAATCATTCCAATATCAAGCTCACCAGATACTATAGCTGCTACTTGAGGTGAGTTTTTTGGATATTCTTTATATCCAAGTCCATTGATCTTAGTTAGCCAATCTAGAACTTTTTCTTCACCATCAAGCTCAATCATACAAGCGACCATTGCTATAAATGAAGAGTTGGTTGGAGCAAGTCCTAGTCGATTTCTAAATTTTTCATCTGCAAGTCCATAAATATCATTAGGTAATTCTGAATCTTCTACATTTCTAATATCTACTACTAGAGATCTGGACCTACCAGATGTACCAACCCAATAGTTATTTTTGTCATTTGCCCAATTGGGAACATTTTCCAAAATTTTTGGAGGTAGTTGATCAAAAAAACCTTCTTTTGCTACCTTTCCAAGACTAATTGGGTCTTGGGAAAAAAATATATCAGCAGGACTATTTGCCCCCTCTAGGATTAGAGTGCCAGCTAGCTCAGCACTATTTGCATATCTAACTTCAACTTTTACTCCTGATGTAATAGCAAACTCTGAAATAATTTCTGATACTAAGCTTTCTTTTCTTCCACTATATATAACTAGTGTTCCACTTATTTCAGCTTTTGGCGTAGACAAAGCAGCTTCAGGACTTGTATCTTCTTGGCTTTCTAATCCTTCTTGCCCTTGCTCGATTGTTGTAAAACTACAGGATGCTATAAACACTATCAAGACAATTGATGTTATGGAGTACTTTTTTCCCATATATACCTCTTGTTTATTTATAATGTTGAGATCAAATTTGGTGAATGAATAATCAGTTTAAACTTCCTGATTTAGAAAGTTTTTTAAAATTTAGAGACTTTATTACAAACTTTCCTCCATTGCGGACAAACCACATAAAGCCAGCTAGTAAGTATGCATAAGGACACATCATATTTTATATATTATACCTTAAATAGTAAAATATTAATAATGCATAAAGATCCCAAGCTTGTAAGAAAATATGAACCAGTAATTTGGTTATTGTTTTTTGGACTAACTTTCGCAGTTGGTTGCCCTGCATTTTAAACAATATTATTTGTTTCAAAATTGTTTTCAAAACTAAACTCTTTTATCTATAACAATTAATTAAGTAAGTTCTTTTTTTTTAGTTCATACAATTTATGTTTGTTCAGTTAGTTTTTATAATTAAATATATGAGTAATGTGCTTTCCAACATACCCTATGAACTATTTAGTTATACCGGTGGAGGAATATTTCTATTTATTGTTTTGTATAAGTTTTTCCCTGCGCTTTTTATTAAAATTCATAAACCAATTTTCTTCACTCTAGGTATATTGTCTTTATCCTTGGGATACGTCGGTATTGTAATTCCAGGTCTTCCTACAACTGTTTTTATATTGATTGCCGCATGGGCGTTCTCAAAATGCTCAGAAAGATTTACAATTTGGATTGAAAATCACAGAATATTTGGTCCAATTATTTTAAATTGGAAAACATATAGAGGTCTATCAAGAAGAGCTAAGAAGTTAGCTATTTCAATGATTATTCCGACTTTTGTATTCACTATTTACTTTGTTTTTTCGCTAGTTGGAGACTTGATCTTTGGAGCTTTTGGTATTGCTCTTTGCACTTGGTTAGCGACTAGACCAGAACCGCCACTTGAAAACGGTTCTTAAATTTAATTAGCTTCAGGAATTTGATATCCTATTGGAGAAACTTTATCTAGTTCAAATACATCTCTAGCTTGAGCTTCGTAATTCAAACCTATAGATATTTGATCTCCTTCAGTAACTCTATTGCCATTTTCATCTAGCCTTGCATTCATGGTTGCTTTCTTGCCAGATTTACAAATTGTTTTTATTTCAGTCATTTCATCAGCCCAGGCTAATAAATATACACTTCCTGGAAAAGGTTCTCCACGAAAATCTGTTCTCAATCCATAGCAAAGAACAGGAATTTTAAGCTTATCTACAACCAAAGACAATTGAAGCACTTGTTTTGGGCTAAGGAACTGTGATTCGTCAACAAGTACGCAAGATACTTTTTCCCTCTGATGTTCATGTGCAGTCCAAACATATAGATCATCATCAGAAGTAAAAATTTCACATTCCCTGTCCAAACCAATTCTTGAAGCAATTTTTCCCTCTCCAAATCTGTCATCTAGTTTTGGTGTGAATAAAAGAGTTCTCATATTTCTTTCTTCATAGTTATGTGCAGACTGTAAGAGAGTTGTACTTTTTCCAGCATTCATTGCTGCATAATAAAAATATAATTTTGCCATTTCTTATATATTAGTTATTTAATTTATTGTTGCTATCGAACAGCAACTATTCTTCCAACAGTTTTTCTGCTTCCAATCATGTCAAGATACTCGACAATTTCATCAAATTTAATAGTTTTAAAGACAGGTTCAATTTGTTGATTAGTGTATAAATCAAATATTAACTCCATCCTTGATTGAAGATATTTTTTATCATCATTTTCGAAACTGATCATGAAAACTCCCATAATTGAAATATTCTTAACAAGTAAATAGCTAAGCGGTTGGGATGGAATATTTCCACTTGCAAAACCTACTATCAGTGCTCGTCCTTCAGAACTTAGTAGTCGTATTCCTTGTTCATATGGTTCGCCTCCAACTTGATCATAAAAGATATTGACTGGTCTTTTACCAAATTTTGCTTCCACAGTTTCTTTTAAATCTTCCTCTTGATAATTTATTACTAAATCTGGTCCAAATTGTTTAACCAACTCTTTCTTTTTTTCAGAACCTACTGCAGCAATAACTCTTGCACCAGATATCTTAGCAAGTTGAATAGCTGATAATCCCACTCCACCTGCTGCTGCATTCACTAATACCAATTCATTAGGTTTTATTTGAGCTCTTCTGTGTAGTGCAAAGTCTGAAGTAAGATATGACATAAGAATTGCCGCACCTACTTCAAATGAAATATTTTCAGGAAGTTTATAAGTTAGATTTTCAGACACCACACAAACATCACCAAAACTTCCATGCCTTCCAGATCTAAATACAGTGGTTGCTGCTACAACTCTATCTCCTACTTCAAACTGACTATCTTCATGACACTCCTTTATGTAACCTGCAACCTCAAAACCAGGTACAAATGGATGCTTTGGGTTAGATTGGTACAGCCCACTTGATAATAAAAGATCAGCGTAATTTAGAGTTGCTGCTTTGGTTTCTATTATTAACTCTTTATCTTTGATTTTCGGGTATTCCATTGTTGTAAATTCAAGATCAGTGAATAAACCCATTTCTTTTTGAACTAATGCTTTGTATTCATTCATATCAATATCATAAAAGAATTTATTAATGGTAGTCTTTTTTTATGGAAGCAATTATTAAATACATACACATGATTGGTTTGTCAGTCTGGCTTGGATCAATGGTTCTTTGGGCAGTATTTGCACCTCAGCTTTATAAAATCGATCCTTCGAAAAAAACTTCAGATACTTTAAGAGGCTATTTTAGTTCAGTCTCTTGGACATCATACTTTTTAGCATTAGTGTCCGGATTGACTCTTTACTTTTTAGAACAAAGCACAACTTCAAATTGGCTACTTGAAGTATCACTTCTTGGGTTAGCTGGTGTTGTGATTGCATTACATAGCTATGCTACAAAACTTAGTGCCGCATTAAGAGGTGCTTTTAATGGAGTGATGTTAATACTTGCTTTAGTTGTCGTGTATCTGGCGACTATATATATTTAAAAAGAATTAATTAAATCTAAGTCTTCTTCAGCAATAATTCCGTATCCTCTAGTAAGAATATTTTTGCTATCTTTTTCAATCAAAAACCAATATATTGTTTCATTAGAAGGTATGTCTAAATTTGTTAAAAACTGGTCTAGGTCAACATAGGCAGTGATTGTTCTATCTCTTATTCTGTCGTCTCTAATTCCTGCGCGCATTATTCCATCCAAATAAACTTCAAATAATTTTGAACTCTTTTGTACAGTTGGAACCTCAATAATGTTATGTGTGTCACCAAATCCATTATTTTCTAGCAAAGATATTGATTCATCAACCAGAGGTTGATGCCATTGTTGAAAAGCAACAATAATAATTAGATTTTTATCAACAAAATCATCTGGTACAACTTTGTCTCTTTTATTTAAATCTCTTCCATTTATCTCTGGAAACTCTCCATATTCAACAGTCACTTCATTCTCCTGTTCTGCTTGACAACTTACAGAAAAAAATAAAATTAATAAAAGGAAGCTAGTCTTGAACCGGACCAAGAACTGCCTCAAGATTTTTAATTTGTCTATCCATTAATTTGTTAAAAATAGGTCCTACAAAGATTCCCAAAACAAAAAAAGGAAATTTGTATTTAATATCTACAGAATAAGTAACTTCAGTACCTCTTGAATTTGCTGATAAAAAGATAGTATCAACAATTGTAAATATAGAAGTACTCGCTCGTAAAGAAACTCTTAAAGGAGGACCCCATTCAATAATTTCATAATTGTATTCCCTCGGCTTATTGTTGAAATGTGTTTTTACTCTGAAAACTGAACCTTGTCTTAATGGTTCTTTTGTAATAAGCTCGCCTTCATCACCTTCAGCCCATTTTTCTAAATTTCTAAAATCTGATAAAAAACCAAAAGCTGAATCAATATCTGAACTAACTGT
>Ga0255759_10001877_pt1 | contig 18859 bp, 12 predicted proteins | sample 101ome_20_FD_179959 | JGI IMG/M metagenome (GOLD analysis project Ga0255759, IMG submission 179959) | Coastal salt marsh microbial communities from the Groves Creek Marsh, Skidaway Island, Georgia - 101404AT metaG (version 2) | ecosystem: Environmental > Aquatic > Marine > Intertidal zone >...
TTATTTAAAATATTAATACCATTATCAACGAAATCAAGATTTGGTTTAAAAATATCAGATAAAACAATTTCTTTTTGTTTATCATTTACTAATAATAAATTTAAAATATCAATTATTTCTTTAACTGAATGGCCCATTGGGGTACCAGATAATAGTATTAATTTCATATTAATTGTATTTTCAACAATTAGTTTAACTGCATCATATCTTTTTATTGTATTCTCATCTTTATCAATTAATTTTAAATTATGTACTTCATCTATTATAAAAACTCTATTCGAATAAGTTTGTTTTATCCATAATTTAAATGCTTCATTATCTTGTAATTCTTGTTTTTTTTTACTTAAAATGTTTGAAAGTTTTTGATAATGTTCAATTTCATAATTTTTTTCAATTAATTCATCTACTTTTTTTTGTTTAATTTCATCTGTATCATTTGGTAAATAATTAATATAATCAGTAAATGTCCCTTGATTATAACCTTTTTTTATATCATGAATTTCTCTTTTAAAATTTTGTTCTATTGTATCTCCACTAACTAATACAAATGTTTTTTTTCTATTAAAGTTCCCTAGATTAATTCTATAATTTTCTGCAATTGTAATTGCAGACATTGTTTTACCAGAACCCATACCATGAAAAAGTAAAATACTATTATATGGAGTATTAATATTCATATAATTTCTAATAACTATTTGATGTGCTAATAATTTAAAGTTTTTTTCTTTTGATGGACATATATCTTTTTGTACATCAAATGATTTATCTGGTATTTGATATTGATTTTCATAAAACTCTTTTTTTTTATAAATTTTTTGAAAAAAATCTGGATCATTCTTTAGAGGATATGGTATATATTCTTTTTCATAATTTTTTATAAAATTTTTTATTCTTTGTTCTTTATTATTATATTTAATATCATATTTTTTTAATAATTTAATTAATTCATCTTCATCAAGATTATTTTTTTTTATATAGTCAATAATATTTTCCATAATTATAATATATAATATATTTAGATTTTTATATTAAATTTTTAATAAAATTTATTGTATAATATTATAAGTTTAAATATGAGTTGTAATAATTGTTTTGAAAAAGGACATTATTATAAAAATTGTACTAAACCACTAATGAGTTATGGTTTATGTTGTTATAAGAATATAGACAATGAATATTTTTTTCTAATGGTTATGAGAAAAAATACATATACATATATTGAATTTATAAGAGGATTATATGATATTCTTGATTATGACTATATAAAAATTTTGTTTGACAAAATGACTAATGAAGAAAAGTTTAAAATAAAAACAGAAAATTATAAAAAATTATGGAATGATATTTGGATGATTACTAATAATGATGAAATAAAAAATAAAACAGAATTTTATAAAGGTATTATCAAATTTAATATTTTAAAAAATGGATTTTATCATAATAACAAAAAATATATTTTAGATTCTTTTATTGATAATTCTAATAATAATTATGATACACCAGAATGGTATTTTCCAAAAGGTAAAAGAAATCCTAATGAAGATATAATAAGTACATCATTAAGAGAATTTGTTGAAGAAACAAATATGATAAAAGATGATATAAAAATATACAAAAATTATAAATTTGAAGAAATTCATACATCAAGTAATAATAAAACATATAAAACAGTTTTTTTTCTTTCAGAATATTATAAAAATCATGATATTATAATAGAAAATTTTAACAATAAAAAAAATGAGTTTCAATTAGTTGAAATTGGAGATATTAAATGGATATCATTAAATAATTTAAATAAATATTTTCGTCCATATGAAAATTCAAAAAAAGAATTAATAATACAATTAAAAAAACATTTTGAATCAAAAAAATAATAAAAAATATTATTAATATATTTTATTATTATAAATATTCCTTAAAATCAGTTAAATATAATTTTTCTAATTCATTTATATCAATATTAAATTCTATTGATATTTTTACTAATTGTTCTTTAATTAAATTATATATTGATCTATAATAAAATTTTCTATATTCTTCTAACATTTTTATAATTAATATCAATTAAATTTTATTTTTTATAATTATTTAATTCTTTTTCTAATTCATAATTATATTTTAAATTATTATAATCTTTTTTTAAATTAATTAATTCATTAAATAAATTTTTTTGTGATTGTGTTAATTGTTGTATTGAACCTATTAAATATGTCATTAATGTATTTTGACTAATTGTTTTAAAATCTTCAATTATATTATCATTTACTTTCATTTTTTTTAGTTTTATTGCTTCTGGAATTACTTTTTCTACATTTTGTGCAATTAAACCATACATTTTTTCATTATTTTTACTGTATTCTTTTGTAAAATTATATTCAAATAAATTTAATTTACTAATTTTCTCTATAAAATTTCCATTAAATCTTTTTATATTTTCTTTAACTCTTATGTCTGAAGTTGCTGTAAATTCTGGTGCAAATATTTCATCATTTGATTGTATTATACCATCTACATCTAAAGAATATTGTGGATTAGTAATACCTATTCCTATATTACCATTACTATCTATAATCATTTGTTCTATTCCGCCAGTGTAGAATTTTAATTCATCATTATCACTTCCTGGACTATTCTCTGCACTTATATAAGTATCTTGATCTACATCTTTTACTCCACCCAATGAACCCCAGTTTGTTCCATCATAACCTTCAAATGATAATAAATCTGAATTATATCTAATACCACCAGTAACACCGATTCTTTGTGTTATATCACCTACTGGAATAACTAATGTATTAGTTGATGAAATATGTAATGATGTTAATGGATTAGTAATACCAATACCTATATTACCAATTGTATCTAGATTATTTAACCTTAAATCTGCATAATTAAAACTTGCATCATTCGTATTTACTACTGTATTTGGATCACTTTCCAAATCTTTAAATAATTTAAATATATTATTATCAGATGAATCATTAAATAAACCTGTGTATTTTGTTGTACCTGTTTCTACATATTTACCATAAAACCCAATATCTTCTGTATTATCAGTATTATTAGTACCAAATTTAATTAAACTATCTTGAAATTCAAATCCATCAACTGATACTCCTTCAAAACTTAATATACCACCAATAACAACATCTCCATCTAATTTAGTGTCACCACTTACATGTAAATTAAATTCACTTTCACTAATTCCTATATATAATGAATCACTAATATATGCAGAACCACTAACATCTAATTCTTGATAATCTAAATTACCATTTATGTTAATTGATCCATTTACATTAATGTTATTTTGTTCTATATTTAATACTTCATTTGAACTTATATTAAAATTAATTTCATTATCACTCTGTAATATATTTTTATTATCTGTTACATTTATATTTAAACTATCATCATTATTTAGTATAGATAAACCATTTTCAATACTTAATAAATTATCACCTTGAGTTATACCAATAACTATATTTCCATTATTATAAACACTAAATAAATTATTATTATTTTCATTTAAGTCTAATGCTTTATTTAATGTTGTTCCACTATTAACATGTATACCATTTCCATCTGCATGTGCAATAAATATATTCGATAATGTATTAGTAACAGTTAGTGAAATATTACTTGTTGTATTAATTAATACATTATCTTTTATTTCAACATTTTCATTCGGTGTTGTTGTATGTATACCTATTTTACCATCAGATTTAATAATTATTTTTGTAGAATCATTTATATTCATATTTAAATCTTCATTTATATTTGAATTAATTTCTGTTTTACCATTTATATTTTGTTTAATTGCATAATCATTTGAATTATCTTTTAAATTTTTATGAGAAATTATAAATTGATTATTTGTATTTAAATGATTACCAATAAAAGATTCTCCAATTATTGCTCCATCATTTAAACCAGCAGAAATATCTAATTTTACGCTTGGTGTAGCTACATTAATACCTACATTTCCATTATTAAATACATTAAATATATCACTAAAACTATTATTTCTTAATTTCATTAAATAATTATTAGTACTACTTATACCAGAATGAATATTTAATGCATTTCCATTTGTATTTAAAGCATATAGATTTGCATTATTATTTTGTAATTTAGTAGACCAAGAATTATTATTTACTGTTTCTACTTGTAATGGATAACTTATTGTATTAGAACCAATACCTAAAAACTCAGATACATATGCATTACCAATTACATCTAATTTTTGAGAAGGATTTGTAATACCAATACCTAAATTACCATCATTAATTGTCATACAATAAATAGAACCATTAGTAACTGTATTATTTTGCGTTCCATCATTTACATAGAAATCAATTGCATTATTTACACCTTCGTTATTATGTCTAGTATGAATAAAATGTGCATATTCATCTGATCCATTCCATCCGAATCTTATTTGTGCACCATCACTAAATGTACTTACATTATTACCATTTCTTAATGATAAGCTCGATTTTGTATTATTATTTATACCAGTAATATCTAATGGATATGAAGGATTTAATACTCCTATACCAAGATATCCTCCTGCTTTTATTTTTAATCTATTTTCAGAAGTTCCTTCATTTATTAAAAAATCACCTGTACTTCCTTCACTATAAAATACCCATTCATCTGTTCCATTATCTTGGAAACGAATTCCTGAATCCGAATTAGTATTTTCACGATCAATATTAATATAACTATGATTATCTGATGAATATACATGTAATTTATTATTTGGGTTAGTAATACCAATACCAACATTTCCATTTGTATCAACTACCATTTTTTCAGAACTAGCTGTATAAAACTTTAATTGATCATTATCAGAACCTGGAGTATTTTCAGCTGATATATAAGTATCTCCATCTACATCTTTTGTACCACCTAAAGTTCCCCAAGTACCACCATTATATCCTTCAAAAGATGAACTATCAGTGTTGTATCTGATAGCACCCATTACATCTTTTCTTTGTGTTATATCTCCAACTGGTAATACTAAACCATCTGTACCAGAAATATGTAATACAGTTTCTGGAGTTGAATTATTAATACCAACTCTATCTGTTGAAGCATCTACAAATAAAGTATCATTTATAGATAAATCACCAGATACATATAAAGTATTTGAAAAAATAACAGAATCTGTGACATTTAATGTTCCTTGTAAAGTAGTATTATTAGTAACATATATGTTATATAATGTAGAATTTCCAGAAACATCTAATGTACCATCAATATCAGTATTACCTGTTACATTTAATGAACCTAGATATGAATTTCCTGAAACATCTAATGTACCATCAATATCAGTATTACCTGTTACATTTAATGAACCTAAATATGAGTTTCCAGAAACATCTAATGTACCATCAATATCAGTATTACCTGTTACATTTAATGAACCTAAATATGAATTTCCTGAAACATCTAATGTACCATCAATATCAGTATTACCTGTTACATTTAATGAACCTAAATATGAATTTCCTGAAACATCTAATGTACCATCAATATCAGTATTACCTGTTACATTTAATGAACCTAAATATGAGTTTCCTGAAACATCTAATGTACCATCAATATCAGTATTACCTGTTACATTTAATGAACCTAAATATGAGTTTCCTGAAACATCTAAATTACTAGTTATTGTTAAATCATATAATGAAGAATAACCATCAACATTTAAATTATTAGTAATATTTAAATTTTTTATATTAGTATCACCGCCTACATCTAATGAACTAGTAATTGATATTGAATTTGCACTTATATTATTAACCTTTAAACATGCATACTCAAAATCTATTGCACTAGTATCAATAGTAGTTGTTGGTTTAGTTTTTGTATTAAATAAAATATAACAACCATCAGTTGCATCTCTTGCTAAACCTGAATAATATGTAATATATAAATCTGGAATCAAATTATGCATCTTTTCATATTTTCCATAGAATCCAATATCAACTGCATTTGTTGTATTATTTGTTGCTAATTCAAGTAAAGGATCATCAATTGTTACTATTTCAGAATTTACAGTTGTAGTAGTTCCTTGTACAGTTAAATTACCTTCTACATTTAAATCACCAAGTAAATTAGAATTTGATGTTACTGTTAAAGTATTAGTATTTATCTCATTCTTAACATCTAAATTTGTTGAAACATTTACATTATATAATTGTGAATTTCCAGAAACATCTAATATACCATCAATATCTAAATTATTAGTAATATTTATATTATTAACTTGTAAATTAGATTGTAATATACTATTTCCAGTAATATATAAATCATTTGTAATATATGCATTATTACTTACATATAAATTATAAAATATAGAATCCCCTGCAACATTTATTGTTCCATCAATATCAGTATCACCTTCAACATTTAATGAACTTAATTGTGAATTTCCTGAAACATTTAATGAACCTAATTGTGAATTTCCTGAAACATCTAATGTACCATCAATATCAGTATCACCAGTTACATTTAATGAACCTAAATGTGAATTTCCTGAAACATTTAATATACCATCAACATTAGTATTTCCAGTTACATTTAAATTACCATATAAATTAGTATTACCAAGAACTTCTAATTTTTCTGTTTGATCTGTAATACCTATTCCAATATTTCCTTCTGCATTAATAAACATTGCAGTTTCTAATGTTCCTTCTGGATTTGTTTTAAATTGTATACCTCCATTACCTCTATTAGATTCAATACTAATTTTATTATTAAATGTTGTTTCATTTGAAGTTTTTATATATCCAGCTAAATTAGCATCTTCTTCATTATATAATCTTATAATATCATATGAATTAATTCCTCCATAATATTTTGATGCACCTGTTACATTCAATGAACTATTTAAATTAGTATCATTACTTACATTTAATGAATCTAATTGTGTGTTTCCTGAAACATTTAAATCATTTGTTATATAAGCATTATGAGAAACATATAAATCATATATTTCAAGATCACCAGAAACATTTAATGAACCATCTATGTCAACATCATTCGTTACATTTAATGAATCTAATTGTGTATTTCCTTCTACTACTAAATCATTTTGAATATTTGTATTACCAGTTACATATAATAAATTATTAATATAAGCTTCATTTGTAATATTTATATTATTTGATACGTTAATATCATATAATGTAAGTGTTCCAGAAACATCTAAATTTCCATCGATATCAACATCTGATGTTACATATAATGAATTAAAATTACCAGTACCACCTACATATACATCACCTGAAAGATTTAAATCACCGGTTACATCTCCACTACCAGATAAATTAATAGAAGATGCTGTAATTGCACCTAATATATTAGTATCACCACTTATATTGAGATTATTTTTTATATTTGTATCTCCTGTAACATATAAATCATTTGTTATATTCGTATTACCATTAATATCTAAATTTCCATTGATATTTGCATTTTCTGTTACATTCAAATTATTTAAATCTGATGTACCAGAAACATTTAAATTTCCATCAATATCTACACTTTGTGTTATACTTAATTCATCTATTTGTGCTGGACCAGTTACAGTAAATGTACCAGAATTATCTTTCAAAATAGAATCTCCTAAATAAATAGTCTCACCACCAAAGAATAAATCCCCCCATCTATGTGTAGTTGAACCTAAATTAAAAACTCCATTGATAGTTGGAATAATATTTCCAGTTACACCAATATTACCATTAATTTCAAGATTATATGTACCAGAATTAGTAGTATTAATTCCAATATTTCCATTTGAATCTATAATCATTCTTTCTTGATTTGCAGTATAAAATCTTAATTCATCATTATCATTGCCTGGATTATTTTCTGCAGTTATAAATGTATCACCATCTACATCTTTAACACCACCTAATGAACCCCAGTTTGTTCCATTATAACCTTCAAATGATAAATTATCTGTATTATATCTAATACCTCCAGTAATATCTAATCTTTGTGAATCATCTCCTACTGGAATAACTATAACATCATTTCTATTAATATGTAATGATGCTTCACTATCAGTTATACCAATTTTTATATTTCCATCTCTTACAATTAATCCGTTTTGTATATCTACTGAATCTTCTGGTGAAGATGTTACTCCAAAACCAACATAACCAGTACCAGTAATACCTGATGCATCAAATATGATATCGTCACTATAAATAAATGCATCTTCTGATGTAAATGTAATTCCAGTATCAACTTTTAAACCACCTACGTGTAAATTTCCATATTCATATGATGGATCATTAATATCTACAGTATCAGTTGGTTTAGTTTCTAAATTATGAAAAAAATTAAAATATCCTGTATCTCCATCTGCATCTCTAAATATACCAGTATATTTAGTAGTACCATTTTCTACATATTGTCCAAATAAACCAAAATCTACATTATCACTTTGATTATTCTTTGCTAAAAATATCATTGAATCTTCGATTTCAACTGTTTCTGATGATATTGTAGTTAAATTACCATTAACTGTTAAATTACCATCAATTAATGCATTACCACCAACATGAAAATTTTCTTGTGGATTAGTTATACCTATACCAAAATTACCACTATTATCAATTATGCCAACATTTGTATCATTTATATTAAATTTAATTGATTTACTTGTATTTAAATTTAATTCATTATCATCTTTTATTTTTATTGAATAATAATCTGTATTTTTATATTGTTTTAAAGAAAATATATTTGAATTATCTAAATTATTATTTCCAATATATATATCATCTATCTCTGCATTACCATTTATTACTAATTTTTCAGATGGATTTGTAACTCCTAAACCGATTTTATAATCAGTATATATTATATCATCTGATGGTCCTGTTATACTTGTTGGTATATCATTTGTATTCCAATAATTTTTTCTCCATTTCATACTTGAAGAACTATCACTCATCATTACATAACCATCTTGGCCACCAGGAATATTTATTCCACCATCACCACTCCCACCTTCAATTATTAAATCATTTACTGTTAATTTACCACTAATATTAACACGTCCATCAAAAAAAGAATCTCCTTCAACTATAAATGCGGATTGGCTTTTATTTGGTGTATCTGATGACCATTTTTTATAACTATAAATATTAAAATTATTAAATCTTGCATCTAATGGTGCATTTCTTGTTGATCTTATATCAGACATAAATATTATATATTATAGAATTATAAATATATAATTAAATAATTTTAAAAATAAAATTTATATATTTAAATGATAAATATGTTAATTCCAATTCGTTGTTTTAGTTGTGGTAATATAATTGCAAATAAATATGATAAATTTTTAGAATTATTTAATAAAAAAAAAAAAGAAAAAAATTTTGATGAATTAAAAATGGATAATACTAATATATTTAAAGAATTAAAATTAAAAAGATATTGTTGTAGAAGAATGTTATTAACGAATATTGATATAATAGATAAATTAAAATAAAAATATTTTAATAATATATATTATAATATTAAAATATGGATAGAACTTATGATGATATATGGAATGAAAGATCAAAATTAGTAACAGATAAAACTTACGGTTATCAAAAAACATTTGATCAAAATGCATCAAAAGAAAATACATTTGCAAAAAATGCTATAAAAGGAATTCATTCTAAAAATTTATTAAATCAAGTTTTTTTTTCTGAATCAAATTTAAAAAAAATACAAAATTTAATTAGATATAATGTATTTAAAATGTCAAATGGTGAATTTAAAATAGGAGAACAAGATTATACTCAAATTCAAATAATTATGAGATCTGTATATCTCCAATACGGTAGAAATTTAAATATTAATATTAGAGAACAAATTACTCAACTAAATAATATTGTAGCAGATGAAATTGTTCCTAAAATTATTTCTAATATAAAACAATATAGTAAATATTTAAAAGATATTGCTGAACCATATCAACTAATTGATAGACCACAAAATATGTCAACTGCTGGTTTAAAATCATTAAGAATTGATACAGCATTAGGTTTTGGTAATGAAAAAAAAGATTCAGTTTTACAATAAATTAAAATATAATATAATTATATTTAAATTTAATTTTCTTTCCAATTATAACCACATCCTTCATTAATACACGTGATAAATGATGTAATACCTTCATCTGCTGAACGAGTTTGTAGTTGAAAATATACACATTTATTATTTTTACATTTTGGACATTTAAATTGATCTGTTGTATTAATATCTTTATTATTTATAATTTCGCTATTTAAAATTTCAATATCTTTCTTAAATTTTTTCCATTTTGATGGTTTTAGTTCATCATAATTATAATTACAAATATTTTCTATTTTTATCTTTTTATTTAATAATTTTTTTAATTTAATATTTTTTACATAAGATTTTTCATTTAAATTATGATATATTTGTCGTGACTTACTAATATATAATAATTTAAATAATTCACTACTATATTTTTTCTCATTAATATAGTTTGATACATAATCATAAATATTTTTTTCTAAATCTTTTGTTGTTTTTTCATCTTTTAGTAATTCTAAAAATTTTTCATATATTTTATTTCTATATTCTAATTCAAAATTCATTTATTAAAAAATATATTTAAATTTTATTTAAAATAATTATAAATTATAATTTAATAAAATAATAATTAAAATTGATTATTTTTTTTATAAAAAATATAAATATAATGAGTGATACAAAAAAATTAGATGATGAATTATTTAGTTTAGAAAAATATGATGAAATGTCAATTGAACAAAAATTAAATGAATTATATTTATATTTAATTAGTAATTTAGATAATAAAGATGAGTATGATTATTTTTTAAATATGTATAGAAATGAAGAATTTGATATTGTATCACGTAAAAATAGTAAAAAATATATTAGTAAATTACAACAAAAATTAAATCATAATTTTGGAATTTTACCATTAGATAAATTTAAAGAAACTGATTTTGAAAAATTAAACGAATATCAAGAAATGGATATTGATACAGATTCTGATGAAGATTATGAACCAACAGAAGAAGAAATTATTTTAGATATTCAAGATGAAATTGTACAATCTTTCACAAACAAAATGGAAAAAAATCCAAAATTATTAGATTTCTTTACTACTACACCAATAAAAGCAAAAGAATTAGATTTAGATAAACAAGCTTATGATGAAATGGAAAAATATATTGATGAAAAAAATGTTTCAAATGATGAAAAAAATTTTTTATTAGCAGAATATAAAAAAATTCAAGATTATTCTAAAAATTTATTACCAGATGATTTAAAAATTTTAAAAATGGATATTCCAACCCCTGTTAAATTTGAAATTTTTGAAAAATTAGAATCATTAAATAAAAATACATTCGGGCATGATGATAATAAAACAAGAGATTGGATTAATCAAGTTATTCAAATCCCATTCGGAAAATATTGTGAAAAACCCAATATTAATAACTTAAATGATTTTTTAAATAATTTTAAAAATAATTTAGATAAATCTATTTATGGACAAAATAATGTCAAAGAATCTTTAATGGAAATTACAACAAAATGGTTATTATCATCATCTAATAAAGGTCATTGTATTGCAATTGAAGGTCCTCCAGGTGTAGGTAAAACTAGTATTATTAGAGATGGTTTATCAAAAGCATTAAATAGACCATTTTGTAGTTTTTCTTTAGCTGGTATTTCTGATGAAAATTATTTAAGTGGGTTTTCCTTCACATATGAAGGAGCAACATGTGGTCGTTTCGCAAAAATGGTTATGGAAACTGGTGTTATGAATCCTATTATTTTTTTAGATGAATTAGATAAAGTTGATACACATAAATCTCTTGCCGTATTTAATAAATTAATTGAAATTACAGATTTCTCACAAAATCATGAAATTGAAGATTATTATTTTGGAAATAATATTAAATTTGATTTATCTAAATGTATTTTTATATTTTCATTAAATAGTATTCATAATGTTGATCCAATTCTCAAAGATAGATTAGAAGTTATTAAAGTAAATGGTTTCAATAATAAAGATAAATTTAAAATTGCAAAAAATTATTTAATTCCAAGAGAAATTTCTAATTATGATTTTAAAGTAAATTTTTCAAATGATAATATTAAATATTTAGTAAATAAATTATCAGATGAACAAGGAGTTAGAAATTTAAAAAGAGTTATTGAAATTCTATTACGTAAAATTAATGTATTAAGACATTTTAATAATAAACAAATATCTTATTATATTAAAGATTTTGCTATTGTTAATAATGAATTAAATATGTCAAATGAATTTATTGATAAATTACTTAAAGATAGTTATGAAAAAATTGATCCTATAATATTAAAAATGTATATGTAATTAAATAAAAAAAATATTTATAAAATATATAATGATATACTTTATAATTCAATTTATTAATGTTATATATAATAAATTATTAAGTTATTCATTCGAAATTTATAATAGATTATTTTTAAGAAATAATATTGATCCAAAAATTATTAAAATTATTAAAGATGGACAAAAACAATATAATAAAGAAGATTTATTAATTAGTGATATTAATGATGTAAAAATATATAAAAAAAATAATATAGAATCTTTTATTATAGAAGTCTTTTTTATTGATAATAATAATAATAATTTTAATGTTAAAGAAGATTTATATATTATTAAAGGTTATAGTATAAATAATATTAATAATATTAGTAACTTTAATTTAAAAAATTCAGATGATTTAGGTGAAATTATACCACAAAATACAAATAATTATCATTTTTAAGTAAAAATATATAATTTTATAATTATATATTTTTTTAATTATTTTTAATTGAAGAACTTTTCAATTTTTAATAATCTTTCTTTTAATAATTCAATCTCATTATTTTGATTATTAATAATATCATTCATTTTAATATTATCATTATATAATTTTTTTATAAAATTACTATTTACTGCAATAATTTGATCCCAATTAATTGTTCTAAAATCATATACTTTTTTACCATATAAAAATACTTCATTTACCTTTTTTAAATTTTTACTTTTTTCTAATTTAATAATATTATTTTTTATATCTATTTCTACTATTTCTAAATCTTTTAATTTTTTTCTATTTTCACATACAACTTGTACACGTAAAATATCTCCTTTTTTTAAATCATAATCTTTATCTAATTTTATTACATGTCCATTTGATTCAGTCTTTATATTAAATTTATTATATATATTTGGAATATAATTAGTAGAATAATTTACAAAATTACTATTATATTCTTCTAATTCTTGTGCCATAAATCCAATTTTACTTCTATTTCCGAATGATACTTTATCTATATAATTAAATTTATATATATTTACATCATTTATATATTTTAAATCTTTTTTTACATCTCTTATATCAATAATTTCCTTTACTCTTTTATCTGATATAGAATTAAATTCACTTGCTGCAATTTTACCATCTGCATAAATTGAATATGAATTTGTTGCAGTTACTCCTGTTTGAATTCTAGTTGGTGTTATCGAAGTATAACTTTCATAATCTAATGATACTAATCCATCTGATCCAACTATTTCTAATTTTCCATTTATCGGATTATCTGTACCAATTCCTATATTACCAGTAGAACCAATAAACATTCTCTCATTTCCACCAGTATAGAATTTTAATTCATCATTATCACTTCCTGGATTACTCTCTGCACTTATATAAGTATCTTGATCTACATCTTTTACTCCGCCTAATGAACCCCAATTTGTTCCATCATAACCTTCAAATGATAATAAATCTGTATTATATCTAATACCACCAGTAACACCAATTCTTTGTGTTATATCTCCAACTGGTATAACTAATGTATTAGTTGATGAAATATGTAATGATGTTGATGGATTAGTAATACCAATTCCTATTTTTCCACTACTATCTATAATCATTGTTTCATTTCCTCCTGTATAGAATTTTAATTCATCATTATCACTTCCTGGATTACTCTCTGCACTTATATAAGTATCTTGATCTACATCTTTTACTCCGCCTAATGAACCCCAATTTGTTCCATCATAACCTTCAAATGATAATGTATCTGTATTATATCTAATAGTTCCAGTTATTCCAACTCTTTGTGTTATATTTCCTACTGGTATAACCATTCCATCATTACTATTATTATAAAATGATATAGATGTATCAGTTGTATTTATGCAAATTTTACCTAAGTTATTACTATCATTTATTGATGTTCCAATAAATATATTTCTTGATACACCTAAATCTCCATTAATATCAAAAGTTCTTCTGGGTTGAGTTACATTAATACCAACCGAATTATCTTCTGAATATATTTCAACACCATTTGCAAAAGTAAATACCATAATAATATATAATTAATTTATAAATTATTATTTAATATAAATTAAAAAATATTTAATTATCTTCAATAACACTTCTTAAATAATTTAATAAAAATATTTTTATATCATATTTTATTTTATATTTATTATTTTTTTTTTGAAAAATTTCTTCATATTTAATTTTATCATTATTTTGTGTATGTACAATTTTTAATATTTTTTTATCACTAAAATCTAGAATCTTATATTTTATTTTTTCATTTTCATCTTTATATAAAGTATTTGTTTTATCATTTATTTTTACAAATTTTAGTGGTTCTTTTTTGTGTAATCTTTTATTTATTTTTTCATTATGCTTTATAATTTTATAATATATAGAATATTTTGGTATATCTTTATATAATCTTTTTGCAATATATCTATTATCACTTTTTTTATTTGCTATTTTTTTAATTAAACTAATTTTTCTATCTTTTTCATTTTTATATAAACTATATTTTTTTATTTCTGGTGTATTTTTTATTTTTATTTTTTTATTAATATTCATATATTATAAAAAAATATTTTAATCTTTTAATTGACTAATTAATCTATTATAAAATTTTTTTATGCTTTTACCTTTTATATTTGAATATTCTTCTGGATGATTATCTATTATAGCTAATTCAAATCCATCTTTTGTTTCTTTACTAAATTTTTTATTTTTATTTACTTCATTTAAATATAATTTAATTAATTCTTTTAATTCTTTCTCATATTTCTTACCAGAATTAATATCACTTTTCCAATTAATACTATAAAAAATCATTCTTCTTTTTCCTTTAAAATTATCTATTAATTTTTGTACTGTTTTATTTGAATATTTTTGATTTAATTTCATTTTATATGTTTTATTTTTTTTTAAAAAATCCATTCACTTATATATATTATATATAAATTTTATTTTATTATTTTCTATAATAATGATTCTTAATCTAAATAATTTATTTTTTTAACACTTATACCAGAAGATTTCTTTATTTTTTTTGTTGTTTTTATTTTTTTAAATGTTATTTTTTTATGACATTCTTTACATAATACCATTAAATTAAATAATTCATTTTTATGATATGATTCTTCTTCTATTATACCATCTTTATTACTATTTTTTTGTTCAACTATATGATGTGTTTCTAATTCACTTTGATTTTTTTTATTACACATTTCGCATTTAATTAAATATTTTTTTGAATTATATTTTGATTTTTTTGTTGATACCATTTCATTTGATAAATCTAAATAATTATTTCTTATTTCATCACATCTATCCATCAATTCTTTATTTATACCTAACATTCTTGCGATTTCTAATCCATATATATTTTCTGATAATCCATCTTTTAATTTTCTTTTATAAATAATTTCTCCTTTGTCAAAATCAATTTCTAAATGTTTTATTAATAATAGTTCTTTATTTATTTTTTTAAAGTTTTTATCATTAAATATACTATGCATATGTGTAGTAATTATAAATTTTGTCTTTTTCTTTATTAAAAATTCTATTGTCCCAATCGTTAAACTATGACTACTTGGTTGTTCGGTCCCTCTACATAATTCATCCATTAAAACTAATGAATTTTCATTAGATTTTTTTATAATATTATCTAATTCTATCATTTCAACTTGAAAACTTGATGAACTTGTAAATATATTATCATTCCCTTTAATTCTTGTTAAAATATTTTTAAATGGCGAATATACTATTTTTTTACAAGGTACATACATTCCACTTTGTACCATAATAATAATTACACCTATATTTTTTAATAATGAACTTTTACCTAATCCATTACATGCAGTTAATACTAAACCATATTCAGTATCTAATTTTAAACTATTTTTTACATATTCTGTATCTTTATTTATTTTTTCAATAATAGGATGTCTAAATTCTTCTATATCAAAATAAGAATAAGATTTCTTTTCTATTTTTGGTTTACAATATGAATTATTTTTACTCATTTTTACATTTGATTTTATAAAATCTAAAAACCCCACTATATATTCAACTTTATCTAAATAATTAATATCTTCATTTATTTTACTTAAATAATTATGATATAATTGATATTGTTTCATATTTATTTTTTCTAATATTTGTAATTCTTCATTATATTGTTTTATTAAATCATTTATTACTAAATAATATTTATTTTTTCCTCTTTGGATATATGTAATATTTTTCATAAACTCATCTTTTTCTTTATGTTTATTAAATAGATCTAATTTACTTTTTGTTATATTCACATAATTACTTTCTTCGACTTTTAATGTTAAATTAATATTTTTTGTTTTTATATGACTCTTTATAAAATCTGTTACTCTCTTTACAATTTTATCTTTATTATTTATAAATTCATTATAAGTATCAATATAACTATCTAAAGTTTTATTATGTTTTTTCTTAAATATAACTTCTCCTAATTGTTGTATATCTGGATTATTTATATTTTTTATTTTATTTAAAAATATTTTATTGAAATTTTGAATTATATTTTTTAATTTTGTTATATTAAATTTTTGATTATTAAAATATTCTTTTATGATATTATATCTAATTGATAAATTATATAATTCTAATATAACTTCATAATTTTGAATTAATAAATATAAATTATCTGGACTAATTCTTCGATATGAAATCTTTTTATGTAATTTTGATATATCATTTATCTGACTTAATATTTTTTCAAATTTAATATAATCATTATATATCTCTTCTGAAATATTATAATTTAAATTTAATTCTTCAATATTTGTTAATGGATTTGTTAATCTTCTTATTAAAAATCTTTTTCCCATTACTGTTGATGTATTATCTAAAATTTCACATAGACTAAATTTATTATAACTTGAATTATTACTTACTATATTTAATTGTTCTAATGTATTATAATCAAGATTTAAATATTCCTTTAATTCTATATATTTTGGTATTGTTAAATTTTTTAATAATAACTTATTCGATTTCCCAATATAATCTAATAGTAATACATATGATAATCTAGCCTCTTCATAATAATGAAAAGCATTTCCTTCAATATTAGTCGATATTAAAATATCATCATTATATATCTCTTTTAAATATTCTCTTTGATATTCTACTCTTTTTAAATCTTTATTTATTAAGTTATCATAATTAATTAAATTATCATATAAATTCAAATCTAAATCTTTCGATAATTTATTAAATTCATAACATGAAAAGTTATATAAAATTATTTTATTCGGATTATAAGTTAATACAATCTTATTGATTTTATTTTTTACATTATTTCTATATACTTTTGTATCAATACACTCATATATATAATTTTCATTTGAATTTAAATTAAATAATGAAATACCACAACTATAAAAATCATTATAATTATTTAATGTTATACACATTGTAAAATTATCAAAGTTTAAATTATTAACATTCGTCGATGGATTAAATATTTCAACTTGATCTCTTATTTTTATTTTTGGATCTTTATCATCATCTCTTTGACTTACTACTACTATATGATAATTTTCACTTAATAATTTATCAATATGTTTATCTTTTGAAACTATTGGAAACCCAAACATATATGGATTATCATATCCATGTTTTATATTATTATTTTTTTTTGCTTTTAACATATTTAAAACATAAGTTATATTTTCATAACCATCATAATATAAACTAATTGTTTTTCCATTTTCATCTAACACATTCCACGAATATCCTTCATAAAATGAACCAACTTGCATAAAAAATGCATACTTTTCAACTTTTAATAGTTTTTTATATTCTATAAAATATTTACAATATTCTGAATAAATTGATTTTTTCTTTAACTTTTTTTTTAAAATATTATAATTTTTTATAACCTCATTTAATTCTTTATCCATAAGCTATTTATATTTTATAATCATTTTTAAAATAAAATATATAAAAATTAATATATATTTAGGTATATTTATTACCATAATATTAATAGATGATTTAAGAATATTAAAAACAAAAAATCTATGGAATGATAAAAGTTTGGGAGATGTTAACTATATTGATTTAATTATTAAAAAAATTAAAACAATTAATAATAATAAATTTACTACATTAGATGGAATACAAAAAATGATGTATTATGTGCTTATATTTAGTTTTTATAATAATTTTTAAAATTGATTAATAAAAAAATCATATACATAATCATATTATAATGAATTTACTTGAAAAATTAGTAATAGTTATTGATACTGATAATTATGAACATATTTTTTATATATGGTTCGCAGGATTTTTAGCATTTCAATTAATGATTTTTGTTATTTTTTCTGATAGATTTCCAAAAATTATTAGTTTAATCGGTTCAATTCATCATATTTTTGTTTCATTATATTCTTTCATTTTTTTTTACTTTATCTTTTTTT
>Ga0255759_10001880_pt1 | contig 18828 bp, 26 predicted proteins | sample 101ome_20_FD_179959 | JGI IMG/M metagenome (GOLD analysis project Ga0255759, IMG submission 179959) | Coastal salt marsh microbial communities from the Groves Creek Marsh, Skidaway Island, Georgia - 101404AT metaG (version 2) | ecosystem: Environmental > Aquatic > Marine > Intertidal zone >...
AGCCGCTCGGGGTGACGCAGTTTGTATCCGTGGTGGATAGCGTCCCGTTTCGACACAGAGTCGTGTCGTTTTGCGTGAACGATAGAGCTTTCTTGACGAACTGGCCCCCAGTGTCACCCGCTGATGATATGGTCAATTGTGAGCTTCCATCAGCATACATACTCGCTGAATACACATTCGTGCGCGTGTCCGTTTGCAATCTAACGTAATTGTTACTTGTCGCGGCAGTAATTCCAACGACAGCACCAGTAACGGTTGTGGCTTGGTCAGCGGTTGGCCCACTTGGTAATGCGAACTCAGCAACGATGGTTCCCTCGCCGTTATCGAACAAGCTGGAGTCAGTCATAAATAACGACTCAGCCGCTTTCGTGGTCGCTGAACCCTCGGCTTTTAGGTAGCTGTAAGCATGACTGCTCTGAGTCAAGTTTGCGCCCCAAAGTAGAACTGACCCGTAGCCATTACCGGTGTAAGTTGTTGAGCTGCCGTCGTGAGTGCTAAAAAGCACGGTCGCACTAGCTGTTGAAGTTGTTGTGCCGGTTACGGCAACAATACGCCACCAACCGTTCCCACAGTCTTCAGTCGTTACGGAAACCAAGTTCCCAGTTACTGAGTCAACCGCGCCCGTGGACAAATTAACAACTCCGGCCCCATTTAGCCCGCCGCCCACATAATGAACGTGAACATGATTTCGGCCAGCTGCTTTTGCGAAAATTGACAGAGTGTAAACTGAACCGGATGCAGTTGTAATACCCGATTTCTGAACACGATGAACTTGATTTGAGCTGTCGTCTGACTCAACAATTAGGTCTGCCGTGAGGTCTCCGGCTGGCGAAACGGCGGCGTTGCTGCTCACGGTTACGGTTGGGTTGACTCCATCCGAAGACTTGCCCCAGCTACTGTCAGCGATGTCTTCAGAATACGTCAAAAGCTGCTGGAACTGACCCTCAATCAAAATTCCTTTAGCAATTGATTGCCCATCAGTTGAGTATTCAAATCTGGGTTGCCCAGCGGTGGCCACCGATTTTAATGTGGGGGCATAGGCCCGATGTATTTGTGACCCAGCGGAAACATAGGCTGCCACGTTTGTTGCATCACCAAGCGTGGTTGACATTGCTCCGAAAATATAAATGCTACCAGTGCTGGATGTCGTCCCCTCACGCGGGGCAGACAAGCTGTCTTGGAACGAAATAAAAACGCTTGTGCTTGGCAAAATAAAATTGACTACACATCTGAGATAACCGCCACCAGATGGAGTGATGCTTGCTGTCACGCCGCTCCCATTTGCCGAGTAAGCACCAGAACCGTTTAGGTCAAAGTTGACGAATTTAGTCGCGTCGGCGTTAACTGAGACTTGTATGTAGCGATGAGTGTCTTCTTTCGCAAAAAATGAAATCGTCTGTGCAGACGTGTTAGCTAATGTTGCGTTGGAAATCGCTTTAAAAAAAGTCCCAGCAGACCCAGTCAACTTGGCAGCGTTGCTGGACCCGTCTGGTCCAACTTGTGACAGAGTCCGAGTTATGAATATTCGGCCCCAATCGCTCAAGTCATTGCTGTTGGTGACCCTGTTTTCACTGCTTAGATGTTTCTCATTACTCCAGTAATGCACCGCCGATGGCGCAGCATAGGTGGGCGGAGTGTCGGGGCGAGTGAATGTAGCCCGTGGGTCGATTTTGCCACCGTTGGCAAAATCAGCCATAAAGACTGGCCTAGTGGCTGGAAAATTATCGCTGTATGCCATAGGTAGCCTCCCGTTTATTCAGTTGGGGTTTCGGTATCAACTGATTCTGGCTCAGTTGCTACGGCAGCAGCATCAGCGGCTTGCTTCGCTGCCCAGTCCGCTTTGACGGCATCAGTGAAAACCGCATTGCAGATGGCTTGCACGTTAGGCTCGGCCTGACTCCAGTCAGAGTCTGGGTGCATGACGCATCGCTCAAACGAGGCGGCTAGTTCTTGGCCGTCCTCAACGACACTGATTCGCTTGCGGCACTGAACGGCATATGGAGGAACAAATTCGATTTTGTCGCACTTAATAATTTTCTCAATCATAATAATTTGGGTTTAGGTCCGTCCCAGCTATCCGGCTGGGGTAAATTGGTTAGGCGGCTAGGAAGCTAAAGCTGAATCGCAACTGGTCGTTTGCCTCAAATGCTGGCAACGGTAAGTAGATGAACGCATCTCCCTGATTGCCGTTGTACACGGTTGTGTCAAACACACTAGTGGTGGCATCAAAAAAGCTGACTGCGCCACCCACCATATTGCTATAATCTACATTGTCGATGGACCGTATCGTGAACGGCAGTGACATTGTGGTTTGCCCAACTGGACTGCTAACACTGGAGATTTTTATTTGCCCCATAATTGTGACCATTCTCCCCACTTTGGTGTAGCTGAGTGTGTCCCACCCACTGTCTAAAGTTATTGAGCCGCTGGTGGTGGGTGTGAGAGTTGGAGTGAATGTCCCCTCCTCATAATCATTGAGCAGACCACCAGTGACAGTGCCTGACCCCGTGGTCGTAGACCCGAAATCTACGCCTAAGCCTGAGCCAGCGACTAGGTTGCCCGATGAGTTGATGGTCCAACGGGTTGTCGCGCCTGTCCGCAGCCTAACCTCGGAGCTGTAAAGCTGAATACCGCTTGTCTCCGTCCCGTTTGCATCAACTGATTTGATGAACCCGTTTGGTATTCCAGCTCGCTCTAAGAACAACGTGGGGTCATTTGAGTCTTCAATCGTCAACGAATCAGTCACGCTGTCGGTGACCTCAAGCTCAGCAACTGATACTGCCTCAGCCGATTGGTAGGCGAGCGAACCAAGCTGGCCGTTCAGCGGAACCTCGTTGGGCGCCGTTCCGACGTCCGGGATTTCTAGGTTTGCCTTGGCACCATCCAAGGTGCTGGCACCAGTTCCACCTTCACCAATCTGAGTAGTCCCTGGGGTGACCTTGACGTAGGCACTACCGTTATACACTGCACTGTCGCCTACTGCATAACTGATAGAAAGATGCGTGAAGGCCGTATTAACAATGTAGAAGTCGCCCTGAGTCGTGCTGGTCAGATCAGACCCGCTGTCAGCAGTGCCAACAAAGTTGATTCCGTTGGTGACACTGTCTGGGAGCTGGTCTGGGTTCAGCTTATTGTCGGAACCCAGGGTGGCTATTCCGTAGGTTGAAAGGTCGCCTGCAAAAGAGGTTGCGATGTCAGCCTTAACATTTCCCGTGGTGATCTTTTGGGTGCCGTTAGTGCTGCCATCTATAACGAAGTTTGAGTCAGCAGCGAGTGTCGTCGCTGTCTTGCTCAGATCTTTAATGCGTGTAGTTGCCATGTCTATTCTGGGTCAGGTGCGTCTTCCTGTAGGGTTAAGAAAAATTCTTCAATATCTGTTTGCAGGAACATGCCATCGTCATCGATGAGGAAAGTTCCCTCAACAACAGCATCGCCACTAGTTGTGGCAATCGATGGTAGCCCTAGGCCTAGGCCGATCATACATCGTAGGCAGTGATTTCACCTGAAACGACCGTGATGGACGTAGCTCGGCAGCATCTCCAATAAGATCCCGCCTGGAGGTTGACCCCCGTAAGGCTACCAAGGCCTGAGCTTGTGACGTTCAAAATGGTTCCAGAGTGTGCAAATACCCAGGAGAAGTTTCCGGTGATGGTTCCACCCCCTGATTGGTATTGTCCGGTGTCAGATCCCAAGCTTCCATCTTGGCCAACTCTGACTGTTCTGTATTTGTCGGTAGTATCGACTCCCGTTATTAATGCAGGCATTTATAGTTTAGGTGTTTGTCACCTAGAGTAAAAGAGCTAACTAATAACTCGCTACCTGTAGCCGGGTCGTTTGGCCCTGCTGGGTATGAAGCTTTAATAGCTCATGGTCTAATGCTCCTCGGGCGTCTGATTCTGCGACTCTCGCTCGATCCAACTCTCCATTGTGCCGCAAATAATCGGCATAGGTTCCGCGAATGAGGTAGTCGGTAAAAATGTCTGGGACAGACACTAGGTCCCAGTAAGTAGGTTGTGCAGTTGGGCTATTGTCAGACCCACTAGCAACAGATTGATTCGCGGTGTAGAAGTTTCCCGCGCTTGTGTCATACACCTGGTCTCCTGCCACGTATGAAGAACTCGAAGAATATCTTTCTCCTGTCCATGTGGGAGGAAGTTTTCTGAACAACACAAACACTGTTGTGTTTGACTCAGCTATCTGAACTCCGTTTTCGCTCAGATACCAAGTGAGGTCCTGATTATCTTGGTTTGATTTGGGCGATTTGTTCCAGACCGCGAAAACCTCTGACATCTCTGTCTGGCCATCTTGGTTGAGAGCAACATAGTTGCCTTCAACACCACCAGATTGCGTCACAGTTCTTTCCTCTGTTACGCAGACGTCTGGCCATTTAGCAGCCTGCCAAGCGAACTTAACTCTCCTGGATGCAAGATCTCTGAAGAGCCTCCATTCAATGGTCGCCAAAGTAGTGCTATCAATCCCCGACAGGTTGAGGACCTGGTTAAGCAGTTGGCTGTATTTGACAGGGCTATGAGCCATATCCTACCTGGGTCTTCCCAGTGCCACCCGACTTCACTTTTAGTTCAGGATTTTTCTCAGAGATGTATTTGCGGAAGGAAGGATCTTTCCAGATCTCTTTACCCTCCTTGCGGGTCCACTCATGGTAGACCTTGGAATCCACCTCCATGATTGGCCTGCCTATGCCGTCAACCGATTTGCGGTTTTGGTTTTGACGAGCAATCTCGCGCTGTCTGGCAGCAGCTTCACCATGGCTTTTGTGGTAGCCTTCGTAATGCTCTCTGGCCAGTTTGTCTCTGAGTTGTTCTGAGTAGTCGGACATGTTTTTTAAATTGGCCCCGGAAATGGGGGGAGCCACTCAGCTCCCCCCGCGTCCGAGGGTTGGTTTTTGCCCCAGTTACCCAGGGCAAATTCTATTAGAGGGCAGGGCTGAACTGACCCAGACCGATGGGGTTGCGAACCTGGAGGGCTGCGCGGCCTTCGATCAGGAAGCGTTCGCCGCCACCTTTGTCTTCAAAACGCTCGATGGTTGGTTGCTTATTGACGCGGAGATCAATCTTATCCATGTCGAGCAAGTATCCGCGACCAGCCTCCTGAGAGGAGCCAGCAGCGTTGTAGCCAATGAAGTTGTCGGCAATCACTTCAACAGAACCAAAGTCACCATCGAAGATGGTGGTGGTGTTGCTGATGCGGGTGCCGTCACCGTCGTAGTTCAAGTTGCGTTGGCTGTATCCAGCGGTTGCAATTGTGCGAGTGAAGTCCGTGAATGCGCGTCGCAGGGTTGCGTCGGCAAACAACTTGTAATCACCAGTCATACCAGTTGCAGACCATATGGTTTGCAGCATGGTCTGAATGTCCGACTCAGTAATGTCAGCAGTGGGGTCACCGTTGATCTGGCCAGCCGCAGGACGGAAGGCAGCAGGCACTTGGTGGCCACCGCTCTGAGCAGCGATGTTCGCAGTGTCACGAATCCAGATGCCCAAACCGCGAAGCAAGTAAGGGTTGGTTCCGTCATCGGCATCATGCTCTTGGTCAGAAAGCAGGGTTGCTTCCATATTGCGGACCAGCTCGACGCCAGCCTTAGCAGAAGCTTCTGCAATTTCATTTCCAGAACCGAGGCCAGCAACGTCAGACACTTCCTGAGCCAAACGCGAAACCTGATAGGCTTTGCGGAAGGTTTGGAGGTAGCTGGACAGCAGCGCACGACTAGCAGCGTGGTTGTCATAAGACGACACGTCTGTGCCATCAACCGTTCCACCGAGAGCAGGGGCCGCATACGAGTCGACAGGCCATGAGATAAATGTATTCTGCGGGGTGGTTCCTTTGTTGACGAGACTCATGAAAGGCGTGGCCTTTTCATCGACTCGCGTGATGAGGTCTAAAAGGTCTTCTCTTTTTGCGACCTGATTAATTTCAAACAGCATTGCCATGGTATAATCCTTTTGTTTTTAGATTTTAGCAGCAGCTCTAATCCAATCTTTCAGACCATCCCTAGAACCTGATTTGTAAATCCTGTCTCTGGCTGACTTCATCTTTTGCTCCGAATCGCTGACAGCAGGCTTGGTAGCCGCTGGTCTTCCTGGCTGTGGAGTTGGATCTGGGGTCCTAGTTTGTTTGGTTCCCTTTACGGCCTGCTCCTGTTCTACATAGAAGCCGACCAAGGCCCTTGCTAAATACAGGTCCACATCCTGGAGGTTTTTAATTCCAGGGTTGGCCTGTTTGACCTGATCCACCCACGCCCTTGCTGGGTTTTTCGGATCGCGCAACCAAGGGTATTTGGTTACAGCGTATTCAAAAGATCGTGCCTGCTGCTCGATTTGCTTTCGTCGTTTCGGAATGTCTGACTCGCGGCTAAATTCTGCGTTGAGTGCCAAGTCTTCCAGCCATGCCTCGACGTCTTCAGGCATGTTCTCCCCTACTCTCTGTTGAATTTCTTTTTCAACAGAATCAGGGTCACGCCTGTAGCGACTAAGGCTACGTTTTGCCCATCGTTCAGCAGCTAATGCGTCATCCTCAAGCCTCTCCAAATCATCGAAGGTGTCGGCCTGAGATACCATTTCAGAGATACTACTTTCCTCTTTGGGTTTCTGGGATTGCTTCAGCTCATATTGTTCCTGACGCATCTCATGGAGTTGTTCTTCCAACTCGCGTTTCTGAGCGGTCAGTTTATTTATGCGCTTCTGCCACCCGGTCTCCCTCTGAGGGTCTTCCGGCTCTTCCTGAACGCTCTCTTCGACCTGCTGCAATGCATCGTCTGGAGGTTCAGGAGCGGGTGTCTCTTCTGTGTTTGTAGGAACGTCTTCTTGAGGTGTTAATGATGCAGAAATAGCATCCCTCAATGCGTCCATGCCACCAAGTGGAGTCTCTTCCCCAGAGGCTTGGTTTTCCTCCGGCTTAATATCAGGATTGTCCATGCTGTTAACGGTCGCAAGCTACCGAGAAGTCAGGAGTTCAAGGCACCCCAGGGGCCTATAGTTAACCTCGGACAAGGTCAAAAAAACCGTCGCAAAGTTTATTTAGGTGTCAACCCCTATTTCATCGTTGTTACGGTTGGCCGATTCAAAGATCGACTTAAACTCTGAATGCAGGTCTTGGATTGCAGCCAATCTGCCAGCACAGAAATGCCTCTCTGAGTCATTAGCCTCGGGCAATGTAATCAGATTAACATCTGCTTGGGCCGCTTCATCCAAGATCCAGAAGATAGATTGTCGGACAGGGTGTTCTTCTGGCAGGGAGAAGGCCCTCAACAATTCCTCTGGGTATTCAAACACTTGTTCAGGCATTTGGATTTACCCCCAATCGTCCGATCTGCTTATTTTGTTGTTGCATCACACTCATGTTAAGGTTCTGGGAATACATCTTCAGCAGCTCTTGGAACTGTTGGTCAGCCTCAAGTTGCTGTTGGTATTTCGGATTGTTCTGAATGATTTGTTGCAAAAACTGCATCTTGATAGCAGCCGCTGGGTCATTCTCGACCAGCTTAGAAGGCGAGTTGCCAAGGGCCATGTATGCCACCTGAGAGTTCACCTCCTCAAACATTGCCTGACTGGCCTCTGCGTTCTGAATGACAAGCTCATCAGCCAACGACGGATCAATAACTTGAAGCTTTTTGCGGATCAACTTGGTGCGATCCACGATACCCATGGTGTCTTCAGGCAGCACAAACTGGCTAATCGCCTGAAGCTTTTTCTCAACGAACTCGTTGTCCAACTCGCGAACATCGAAATGCAGGTTGAAGTTGAAGTTATTGGGATCCCTGGGGATAGGCTTACCTGTGCCTGTAACTACAGCGAACCGCTCGTCATCATCGAATCTCTGGGTAAGATCCCACATACGGTTGACGACGGTAGACATGTGACGCAACCAGCGGTGAACGTAGGCCTGTTGGCGTAACTGAGTTTCTACAGGAGGCACAGCGGAATTAGGCCTACCAAAGTATCGATCAGTCCTTACCTGGATCTGGTCCATGAGCTGGAATGCAAGATCCGCTCCGCGCTTAGGTGTATCCATCCAAGAGATGTCACCGGGCCTTTGCTCAGACACCTGGACACCTGGGCCTATCTTGATGCGTTGACCATAGCGCAATGGGACGCGAAGAGGAGGAAGAGTATCAAAGGAGGATCTGTCAAACACCTGGTCAGCCTGGGCCTTATACTCAGCCTGCCATGTTTTCACGATCTCGCTGACACCCCTGGATTCGATAGGTGACCTGCGCGTTTTCTCGCGGGTGAAACATTCAAATGGATAGGTGTCCCCCGCTTCTGTTACCAGCTCATGCTGTGCAAAGCATTCTTCACCCTTTTCATCCTTGTGCATGTAAGGGCTGAACACAGTCTGGTAGATTCCAGGGTTGCCGTTCTCCGTAACACGCCTTGAGTATGCATGAACAATCTCTACAAGGTTGCTTCGATCATCCAGCTTCTCACTGTTACCTGTTACTGGCGAAAGACCCGTGTCCCACACGGTGGTGTTCCGTCCCGCTGTTCGCTTGATCTTTTCAACAAACTTTTCATCCCAGTCACCGTTAGTGGCTTTCTCCTCGATCTCTGCCAAGGTGTAATAATCGCGTCGAAAGATGGCCCTAGCCCTGTGCCAATCCTGTGTTTCAGGGGGGAATAGAATTTCAAAGTAAGGTCGAAGGGCTACGATGCTGGGTTGATTTTTCGTCATCTGAGGCACGTCGAACACAGTCTTTCCTGTCTTCGCGACCTCGTTGATGTGTTTCAGGGCCTTCTGCCTCTTCAGGCCTGGGTTGCTACCAACCAACAGGTCAGCCAAGTATTCCTTCTCGTTTTTGAGAGCCGACTGGAGTGCCTCGATGTTTGGTGAGTTATCGGTTCCTCCCATGAACCGGGCGAGGCCTTCGAGGGATATTTGCTGTGGGACCTGGGCATAGCAGCGATCCCAGGTAGTGTGAAGGACACTCCAGCCGTATTGTGCTGCATATTCTGCGTGGAGTTCCAATTCTTCCTCAAAGTCAGGTTGCAACACTGTCTGCAACATCCACCGAAGATAAACACCGACCGCACTGGCATCTTCATGGTCTTTGCCTTCCACTCCTCCTACGTTCAAAGCAGCACGGCTGAGAGCGGAGGTAGACAACTGCACCATGAAAGAACAGACCTCGTCTGCTAGACGGATGCGAGTGTCAGATGCACCTTCCCAGGGAAAGGGTTGCTGGCCTAAGTCTCTTGCGTGTTTCTTGCCGTCCCTGCTCTGTCCATTCCAAGTCGAGAATCGCGTTTCATCGCTTTCCCTGACTCGGTAGGTGATCCGCTCGTCGCTGTAAGATCGAACAAAGTCCTTGTGAAGCTCGGAGATGTTGGGGTCCGTAGTGTTTTGGAGTTTATCTCCGTCAACGTAGTTGCTGTGCATGGTGTTTGTCACCTAGAGCCTAGTAAGACCCTGGTTCTGATGTGTATTCGGCCTGACGTGGGACATACATTGGGTCCATTAAAATCAGGTAGCGCAAGGCGTCACAGGGATCTTTACAAGCCCCCTTGTCACCATCCGCATTAGTCCACGTCCTCAGACTGTAAATTAAGTTACCGCACTCCTCGGAGATATAGAGTTTCGGCTCATTAAGAACCGTCACTTCTTCGGCCAGATTATAGGCAAACAAATTATTGACAAGTGCAACTGATTCGTCGATATGCGCCATGCTTGCTGGAGTAAAATGTAACCCGTCCTGAGTCACCTGTCCTCCTGCACCTCGGTCTGGTGTAGCAAGCAAGTCTATCAGCGATTGGTTGTGTTCTCGCTGACCTAACACAGCAGTTCTACCAGCTCTGGGATCGATGTATCTCTCATGGATCCCGCCATCAGATTTCTCTACCTCCCTGATCAGTTGTTTCCACTGAGCTATGTTCCGACCGCAATCTGCTGTTTGTGCAGGCCCAGGTTTACCGTCGAGCTTGCTGCTCGGAACAGCCCATTCCCCATGGTTCTTGTAATCAGGGAACTCCCTATAAACAAAAACACGACCGAGATCATCGACCCTAGCCCACAAAAAGAACCAGTTCCGATCTCCTGGTGTAGGGTCACAAACCATGTAGTTAGTGCCTTCCCTGGGAACATCAGAGGCTTTGATGATGTTGCGATCCGTGAACCTAGGGAACTTGCCTGTAACAGGGTTGGAGACGTAGCCGTAGGCCCTAATCTCTAGCTCTTCCCTAGTCCTTCCTTTCAGTGTCTTCTGTAACCTGTCAAAAGGCGTATACGGGTTCCACTCCGAGAAAAACCAAAACAGCTTGCCGCTACCATTCTTGGTCCTCCCCTTATACGGCATGTGACCAGGAGGGACTCCAGGGATTGTGCCAGGACTTTTAGGATCAATCAGCTTGGCTTCTCTAGTCTCCTCGATCATGGCACCGTCCATGGCCGATTTAACAGCCGTAGAATACCCCTCGATTGGTGTAAACGTGATCAACATCTTCCCCTTGCGAGAGACAAGGCGGTATTTAAGCGTTTCTACCCAGGCCTGTGGCACCAACTCATCAAACCAGATCAAGTCCAACTCAGTTCCCTCCAGGGTGGATAGATCCTGAGTGTAATTTTTGAACCACATCTGAGAGTGGTTAGGGCCTACAATAGTCCTGCCTGAGAAGCCATTCTTTTGGGTGAAAGAGATATTGGCTACAGATCGAACAGCCTTCTTCTGTTCCTTCCATTGCAACGGAAGATACGTGTGAATGTAGGGCTGCTGAACCTGTATGCTAGAGTCATTGGAGCTGTGACAGCACCAGATCTTCATGTTGGGCCTGTTCACCATGGCCCTAACCATCCTCGAAGCTAGGTAACGACTTTTGCCGCCACGATTGCCACCAAAGATGTAAATCACATCGATGTCAGGATTGTCGATCGCATCATCAACATCTTTCCAATGATCAAAGACTCCAGAGGTATTATGATGATCCGTTCCATAGGTGTATGGATCAGCAGCCTCCAGCTCAATCAGTTCTTCCCTCTTTTGGTAATACTCAAGAAGCTTCCCCTGATCGTTCAGAGCTTCGGCCTCTTCCCTAGAAGGGATCTTGATGATGGGATGCGGAGTCCACTTCATGCCCAACGATCAAGCTGCTTTGGAACACCCTTGCAGATCAGCTTATCAGTCCCTTTCTCAACCCATACAGGGATCTCCAGGCCCTTTTGGAACAACTCATTGTCTTTCACCCTCACCAACCCTATCTCGGTCTTAATCAGGCTCCTGTTAAACGGCCTGTCTACTACCTTAGTCATCTTTGGCTCTTTGCCAGCTCTCCACCTGAGGTCAGGTGTTTCCAGCATGGACCTGCGCTTGGCAGGTCTTCCCCTCGTTCGCTTCTTTGTTTCAGACATAAAATAACTCTTCGCAAAAGGTGGTCCTGGGCAGCTTCTGACTCTTGCTCATGTTGCACCTAGGACACGCCACCCTCAAATTCCAAGGCTCATGTGGGCCTCCCTTAGAAATAGGGATGTGATGATCAATGTGATAACCAGACTCAAAGTCACCACAATAAAAACACGGTTTGCCTACTAATGGATTCACCATCAAATCAGCCCAATCAGAACACCCCTGGGCATCGCCTTGCCTCTTCCTGGCCCTATATTTGTGGCAATGAAGATTGTGTTTATCTAGGTTGGCCTTTTTCCACTTGCGGCTACAGGCCCTCACAGAGGCCTTGTTAGCCTTGTAATAGGCATTACCATAGGACCGATACCTCTCAGGGTTACGGGACTTCTTAGCCGCACAAGAACACCTATTGGAGCAATACTTTGCCCAGGGCATCTTCGATTCATAAGTGGCCCCACAGACCACACATTGTTTTTCCATGACTCCTCCCAAAAGTCATTTACCAACCCGGTGGGAGAAGTGCGTTTGACATTTAGCGACACCTCTTAAATGTCAAAGAGGAGGGGCCTTTGTCATTTGGGGTGTAAGTGGAGATCCGCAACGATTTCTTCATTCCTAGACAATGAGTGACCCCCCCTACCCCCTTTGTCTATGCGGTGTTAGTCATCTTTCGCACAATATGTCTTATGTATAATTAAGTGGTTTACCCATGATTGTTCTCTGGCAACGACTTAGGCTCAACGACCTCTGCATCTATAACTTCTTTCTCCCTTTTAGTGGCCTCAAGTAGCTCTTTTAGACTATCTGAGGTAATCTGGACCGACCTGTGTTCAACAATTGTCGAAGGTTGGCCCTCTATCTGGAGGATTTTGTCAGTTACGATGCCGAATGGGACGGAACAATCCTTCCCCTTCATTTCCCCGTTCTCCACTGCTTAATGCATCTTCCCCAACAGTGCGTCCCTTGTTGCTTTAAGTCTGTTGAGCAGAGCAGCTTTACCATTAGCCTCTATATCCTCCCTCTTGGCTATGGCTGCTATGGTTTGCTGGTTAGTGCTGAAGATTGCTGAGAGGACTTTCTGTGAGACACCCTCCTTGATCCCTCTGACCAACGCTGCGTATCTCTCAGGGTCCTTCCGCTTGAGTTCCTGGCCTGTATATTGGGTGTCAGTGGCTTTCCTTTCACCCCACTTAGTGAGACTGCCTTTAGGCATAAATTAATGGGAGGTGGAGAATACTAAACTGTATTCTTCCAACCTCCCATCCAAGTTTAATTATTTTAGAGGCATTCTGCAATACCTATGTTAGTCACCATCAATCAAATCCTATGACCGGACCCTGGAAGAAGCTCTTGAGGGCCTTGATGCCTCCTACAGTGCCGTTCAGGCATGTCAGGATTATGTCTGCTATGGTGAGGCAGTAGATGCGTTCTGTGTCATATCCGTCAATGATGTATGGCTCCCAGGTGTTTGGGTCATCAGAGGGTTGTTTTACGCCTGACCATGGCCCTGCGACTTGGGCAAGGGCGTATTTGCCTCCTGCCAGAGGGACGAATATGGCGAGGATCATGTAATTTGTCTCTGGGTTCCACCACTGCGCGGTGACTCCGTGTTCGTGCTTTAGGCACACTGTTGGTTTTAGGTTCATCATTATTCTTCTCTTTGTAACCCCAACCCTCACAATCTGGACACAAATCCTGGGTCCTAGGTGTCACGATCCACCCGGTTCCTCTGCATGTCTGGCATATCACGCGGCTTTTTCTTTCTTACAGGCCTTCCATTAAATTGAGCTGGGTCACCACCTCTGGTAGACCAGAAATGTTCGCATCCATTGTCAATGTCTGTAGCCAGGCCGTAGTAATCCAGCCCTTCATCGTCGTTCTGTTGCGGTATGTCTTCCATTAGAATGGGTATGTCAGTTTCTCCTGGGGAAGAGCGTAGAGATCTCCTCTTCCAAAGTTGGTGATATTCTCCTTAGCCAGTAGCTCTTGCTTTGTGGCTAGGCCTACGAACTTGTAGGTGGGGAATGTGCCTACCATCAGTGCGTAGAGATCCACTCCTTCACCCTTCCACTTGGCGGCTATCAAGTGTCCCTTAGCATATTTGGTGGTCTTGATATCCACGGTGAGGCCATTGTGAAGGATGCAGTCAGCCTCTGGTATCACCTCTATCTGAAAGTCAGGGTAGACGTTGAATATCTTGCAGTAAGCCATCTCACCCGCAATACCCTCCAGATCGGTCTCCTCGTCACTCTGAGGGCCTTTCCGCACGTTCACCTTCCCTTGCTGCCTGGCGTGTTCAAAACGCCTCTTAGCGAGGAATTTCGCGTATTTCTGCTCTTCAGGTGATAGGGTGACTTCCATGTAGTTACATTTGGATCCAGGTGTTTGTCACCTTGACCAAAAAATCCTGCTCAGACATTGAGTTAAGTATGGAGTGATCAGCCTTCACAGACTTCACACTGGTCTCTGATACATGGTCATCTTTCAGCCCTGTATCTCTGATAATCTTCCAAACCTGACCACCCAGGTTCCTGACCCACTCACCCTCAAACGGGAACCTGACGTCATCGATGATTAGCATGTTGTATCCATGGTTCCTGTAGTGGTTCCATGCCTCCAGTAATCGCTTGATCCAGATGTCCTTTCCATGCAGCTCTTTCATGGACTGACCCACTGCTTGGTATACGGGCCTCAGGATTGCCTTATCCTCTTCTTTATAGGTCCCAAAGATCTTTGCCACCTCTGCTTTGATTGGATCTGCAAAACCCAACCTGATAGGCACTAGGCCCTGCTGCTCAGCTAAAGCAATGAGATGCCTTGCTGCTGTTGTCTTCCCACTACGTTTGGTCCCTGCCAAACCTATGATGAATTCACTCTTCTTCCCCGTCATCAATTCCACCTGTTGTTTACCTGCTCCTCTTCTTCCTCTTCCTCGTCGTCCTCAATCTCTGAATATTCTTCCACATCAAAGTCTGAATCTGCCTGACTCAGAATAGACAACCCATACATCAGGTTGCCTAGTTGCTGGGGGGTGTTCACTTCATTGAGACATTCGACGATATTCCCTTCATGGTCTTCGAGAGAGATGGTGATAATCATTTGATGGAATTAACTAGTATGGGGCCTTCCTCGACTCCCTTGAATCTACTATTCCACCGCGTGTATTCCAAGGACACCTTCGCCTCTTGAACCCCATTTCTGTTCTTTCGGATCCAGAAGTTCACGATCCCGTCATCCGGCTCCTCATCAGAGGTGTTCTTCATGAGGAATGCTACACTGTCAGCATCCTGTTCTGCTGTCCCAGAGTCTCTCAGATCTGACATCCTGGGGACCTGCTTCTCACGCTTCTCAATCTCCCTGTTCATCTGAGCCAACAAGATCACCGGGACACCACACTCAAGTGCCATGACCTTGATGGTCCTAGTGATTGCTCCGATCTCATTAACCCGGTTCTCATATCGTCCACCGCTCCTTATGAGAGTCAGGTAATCGATGACCAACATGTCCACTCCCTTGTCTTGGACAAACCTTCTAGCCTGGGACCTAAGCTGATCCACGGTGATGGCTGGAGTATCCTCAATATGGATCGGTAGCTCGAAAAAATCTTTGGTCGCCTTGGCAAGCTTGTTTTTGTCACCCATGCCAGTCTTCAGATAGTGCCTGACATCCTCTCCAGACATGATGGCAACAGCTCTCTCAGCAATGCTGTTGTAAAGCATCTCAAGGCTCCAGATAGCCACCCTTTTACCCTGCTTGGCTGCTTGGATAGCAAGGAACATCGAGAAGGCAGATTTACCACCACCTGGACGTCCAGAGATGATGTAAACAGCCCCAGGGAGAAACCCTCCAAGCTTATCATCCAAACCATAGATCCCACTCTTGATGGATAGGTCTGGGACACCGCCATCCTTAGCACTCTCTAGAACGTCCATAAAGCCCCTCTGAGCCTCTTTCTGGTCTTTCTCCGTTGTCATACCCTTGGTGGTTTCCCAAAGAGCGTCCTGAAGGCCCTGAAGAAGCTTTTCGGGATCTTCCTCTTCCTGTGCTGCTGTCAGTGCATTGTAGTGTTTCAGGAAGACCTGACGCCTCACGTATACGGCATAAGCTTGTTCAGCGTAGTAGGACAGGTTTGAAGCGGTTGAGGACTCACGTATCAGGTCGTCAATGTAAAGAGCCTCAGACATGAGTTGGCGACTCACTGTAAACTGGTCAACGGTCCCTCCAGCTTTGCAAACAGACTCACAAGCAATCCACACGGAACGGTTCCTAGGATCAGCAAACCAATCCTCAGAAATGCCAAGTTCCTTGGATTCCGAAAATGCACCAAGAAGGACACAGCCTAGAAGGCCCTTCTCAGCAAGGATGTCCTCGGGAACATCGTAATCAATAGTAATGGTGTTTTTCTTAGCGGAAATCATACTCTGTAGAACGGTTTCCCCGCCTTGATGTCAGCAGGGACGGAGAGAGAGACAGAGTTCCTCTTGGATCTTCCAGCAAGGATGATCTCAGTCATGATCTCATCCCTCTCCTCCTTATTAGTATTATTATATATATTATCTCTATTAGTTAGTGTCCGTGATGGCGGACATGTTATATCGTTAACGTGTCCGTCCTCGCGGACACGTCGTTGGGACTTGGTGTTAGTCATAGAGACCGACTGTATCGGCCTTCCCTTGCCCCTGGCTAGGTAGCAAGTGGACCTACCTGCCTTTTTCTGGATCAGCCATCCGTGTTCAACCAAGGTCTTCAGAGCTTTCCAGAGTCGGGTCTTACACACTCCGATCCTCTTGGCCATGGTCCTCTTATCGTCGAAGCAACAGCCCCTCATGCACACGTAGAGGTAGGCCTCCCTCTCGATAAGAGAAAAGCCCACCTCATAGATGTGTTCAGGGACCTTGGGGATCATACTCCAGCCCAGGCTCCCTGGTAGAACTCCCGGTCATAGTGCGGACTGTCGTATCTAAGAACTGGCTCAAACAGGTCCAGAAGATCAGCTACGGCTACGGCCTTCATGCGCTTGATCTTTCTTTTAATGTAAGCAGCCCGATCCTTCACGGTCGGCATGTCCAGCTCTACGTATATGCCAGCAATGTCGTCCATGGTATATCCATCACACAGGTGATGAAATATCATGCACAACTCTGCTGAGTCTTTCTTCATGATCCCAAGCCGTGTTAAGTCCGGCCCACTCATAGATCTTTCATGGGCCTTACCGTGACAGCTTACGCATAACCACACGGTGTTTTCTCCGCTCCGCGACTTAGGCACTACGTGGTGCTGGTGGCTTGCTGGCTTCCCGCACTCAAAACATGTATCAGTTGTTTTCATCGTATATACATTTCTCTGAGTGACCTGCATTCAGGACACTCCTCCCACTCTCCCTTCACTCGCCACCATCCCTCCTCAACTGCAACGTCGCTCGGCAAAGCTTTGTCGCAGCCAGGGCAAGTGGCTGTATCAGGCACGGAATAGGTTGTCTTCACTGTATAGTCCTCCACGCAAACAAACCTTGAAGGGTTCCAGTCTACTTTATGTTCTTCTTTATCCATTCCGATAGTTCCTTTCCTTCTTCACCACATGCCCTCAGGCCAGCCAGAAGCGACCGCGCTACATGCTTGTCCACCATGTTTGAATCCAGGAGGTCTCGCACGTAGCTCAAGTATCTTTCTGCTTCGCCTGGGTCATGTGTTTCTGAGATTGAGAAGGCGGGAGGTAAGACAGTGCCTTTAATGCATGTCAAAACGCGCTTTGCCTTAAATGCGTTTGCAAAGTCTTGCATGATCTTAGGCATTGTCTTGTATGCCTCCCGCTTGAGTTCAAAGACCCGCTTGCCCTTCTTGTCAGAAGTCAACTTTTGAGAGCAATTCGGGTTGGGTTGGCGTGTAGGAGGGCCAAGCACCCAGCCTGAGGCAGGATGCAAGATTCCGATATGCATTAGCTACTTCCGCTTCTGCATTCTTCAAATCTTCACCAGTGGTGATATAGACACCGTGGTTGTAAGGTGGGGACGTTTCGATCACAGCCCAGATCCACTGCTTCACCTCTATACCAGCTTCCTTCAAAATTCTGGTGTAGTTGTATTGCTGCCAGTGGTATTTCCGCTGCCTAAGAGATCGTCTGAAGCTGTCCCTGTCACCCATGCCTTTGGCGGTCGTCTTGATGTCGATGACAGTGTCACCGTCCAGAAGGTCTACTCGACACTTTACATCAATGTTCTTGACCATGCCCTTGGCGAAGACCGAAACTTCGGTCCGTGGGTTCCTGAGAAGGGAGTCCCTGACTCCGGGCATTCCAGTGTATATCGCAAACATCCGCTGGATTGCCTGGAGTTCTACGTCCTTCACAACCTCCTTCCCGTCTTCTTGAGCTTTTGACCACCACTCCCTACTCGCTTTCAGCCGTCGGTTGGTAAACTCGTCAGGACAGGTAATGACCTGCTTGTCCCACTCGTCTCTCTGGAGTGCATAGAGGTGGAACAGTGTCCCCAGCCTCATGCTCTCAGAACGCTCAAAAGCAATTTGCTTGGTCCTGTAGGCATGAAACTCTAGCGGGGACACTGCCATGTATTTTAGCTCAGAGGTGCTGAGTGCAGGATCGCTCCTATACTCAGCCTCTGGCATATCAAAATACACTCCAGTTTTTTGATCACTGAAGAAGGTCATCGTCGTCTAGTGATTCAGCAGGTTGTGGTTGACCCGTCTTTTCCTGAAACGTCGTTGATTCAGCGATAATTTTCTGAAGCCAATCTTGCAGTTTGTCCCAGTTGCGGGGATGAGCTTTGATGCTGTATGCAACTGAATCGTTGAACTGTTCAGGTATATCGAACCTGTATTGTTTCGGGTTGCTTGGGTTCCGAGGAATGGCTGCAAAGTTTTGCAACTTTACATACTTGTTACCCTTCTTGCTCACCGCATGAATGACATTCACCTGAAATGGCAAACCTAGAAACGCTTCTGGATCCTGCGCTTTGGTGTGAGTGATGGTGTTGTCACATGCCTTTAGGACCTTAAACAAATTGGACCCCTCGCTTATGCAACTGGTCACCTCAATCCCATAAACAACAGGTTTTGCGGGTTCATCTTCGGCCCATTGCTTTGTGATCTCGGGGAACTCAAAGGTCAGCCGAATCATGTTGTTGAATTCCCCCTTGGTAAATTTGCTCTCTTGGCGACCAAGATCAACAGCTTGGATGAATCGCGCAATATGAGTTCCCTCTGGAAGCTTTGGTTCTTTGGCTTTTTGTTCAGTTGGTTGTATTAGTAGACTCATTATCTTTTCCTTTCTTTTGTTGTAGTTGTCTTTGTTCTTCTAACGACTTCAAATCCGCATGTTGCAGAATTTGAAGTAAATCCTCTGCGTTGGGGAAGATGGCTACCCACCTTCCAAAAATCCTCCACACGACCACCGGGATCTCCCACTCCTTGGCATCACCCATGGCTTGAGCCATCCAGTCCTTGAGCTTGGCGATCTTCGCATTCTTA
>Ga0255759_10001883_pt1 | contig 18817 bp, 21 predicted proteins | sample 101ome_20_FD_179959 | JGI IMG/M metagenome (GOLD analysis project Ga0255759, IMG submission 179959) | Coastal salt marsh microbial communities from the Groves Creek Marsh, Skidaway Island, Georgia - 101404AT metaG (version 2) | ecosystem: Environmental > Aquatic > Marine > Intertidal zone >...
AATCTTCACATTAGCGAAGTAACAAAAAAGTCAATAAGTGAAGCTCAAAAATGGTTTGCGGATCTTGAAAACAAACTCGAAAAAAGGGAGTTGAAAATAGCAGAACATATTTTGAAAGAAATTAATGAAAGATTGAACTTCCTGTTAAATGTAGGTTTGGATTATTTAACCTTATCAAGAGAGTCAGCAACACTATCAGGTGGTGAAGCTCAAAGAATACGTTTAGCTTCACAAATTGGCTCAGGATTGACTGGTGTGTTGTATGTTTTAGATGAACCTTCGATTGGGTTGCATCAAAAAGATAACGTAAAATTAATAAATGCACTTAAAAGATTAAGAGACTTAGGAAATACAGTAATTGTTGTGGAGCATGATACTGAAACCATGGAGAGTGCTGATCATATTATTGATTTAGGGCCTGAAGCTGGAAATAATGGAGGTAAAGTTGTTGCACAAGGAAGTTTTGATGAAATTATTAAAAACGATGAAAGTATAACTGGAAAATATTTATCTAATAAAAAATTTATACCACTACCAAAAAATAGAAGACTTGCCAAAAATGGAAGATTTTTACAATTAGGTGGAGCTACAGGAAATAATTTGAAAAATGTAAATTTAAAAATACCTTTTGGTTGTTTTACATGTGTTACAGGAGTTTCAGGAAGTGGAAAATCAACCTTAATACTTCAAACTTTATATAACGCTTTAAATTTAAGTTTAAATAACAATAAATCTAGAAAGATCCCTATGCCATTTAAAACCTTTAAAGGCATAGAGCTTGTTGATAAAATTATTAATATTGATCAAACTCCAATTGGGAGAACACCTAGATCAAATCCAGCTACATACACAGGTGCGTTTGGTCCAATAAGAGATTGGTTTACAAGTTTGCCTGAATCTAAAAGCCGTGGATATAAACCAGGAAGATTTTCATTCAATGTTAAAGGCGGTAGATGCGAAGCTTGTGAAGGTGATGGTGTTATAACTTATGAAATGCACTTCTTACCAGATGTTTATATAACTTGTGATGAATGTAAGGGTAGTAGATATAATAGAGAAACACTTGAGATTAAATTTAAAGATAAAAGTATAGCAGATGTCCTTAATATGACTGTTGACGAAGGATGTGATTATTTTGAAAATATTCCAGCTATACGAACAAAACTACTAACACTTAAAAAAGTTGGTCTAGGTTATATTAAAATTGGCCAACAAGCGACAACCTTATCAGGTGGTGAAGCTCAAAGAATAAAACTCGCAAAAGAATTATCAAGAAGATCAACTGGTAGAACTATATACATTCTAGATGAACCCACTACAGGTCTTCACCAACACGACATAAAAAAATTATTAGAAATTCTTCACACATTTGTTGCAACAGGGAATACAGTTGTTGTAATAGAACACAATCTCGATGTGATCAAAACAGCAGATTATATAATTGATATGGGTCCAGAAGGTGGTACAAAAGGTGGAAATATTATAGCTGAAGGAAAACCTGAAGAAATAACAAATGTGACAAATAGTTATACAGGACAGTTTCTTAAAAAAATTCTAAAAAATGAAATAAAAAAAATTGCTTAATGAGTAATTTGTTTATATTATAATTTATATGGTTAAAATATTATCATCGTTACCTAAAACAGTACATTTGTCACTAGCGCTAGCTATTCTTCTTTTTTTAGGTCTTTTTTTTAATAATGAAGGTTTTGCTATAGATACCCTTTTTTGGAGTTGGTTGTTTAGATACATCCACGTTGTTGTTGCTATTATGTGGATAGGTTTATTATGGTATTTCAATTTTGTACAGATACCTAATATGCCAAATATCCCGGACGAACAAAAACCAGCTATTGGTAAAGTTATAGCTCCAGCAGCACTATTCTATTTTAGATGGGCCGCTCTAGCTACTGTTGTTTCAGGTTTAATATTAGCTTGGTTAAATGGTTATGTTCACCAAGCAATGATATTGGGTATTGGACAAGGTGGTGGGAAAAATTTAGCCATAGGTATTGGAATGTGGCTAGGTCTTATAATGGCTTTTAATGTTTGGTTTGTAATATGGCCTAATCAAAAAAAAGCGTTAGGTATAGTTGAGTGCGATCCTGAAACAAAAGCAAAAGCTGCTAAAACTGCAATGTTGTTTTCAAGAACAAACACATTATTGTCACTACCGATGTTGTTATCAATGGTAGCTGCACAAAATTTATATTAATCTTTTTCTTCTTTAGAAACAGTTTTGTAAGATACTTTAAATAGAACTAGAATTGGATTAGCAATATAGATTGATGAGTATGTTCCAAATATAACTCCTAAAATCATAGCTAATGAAAAACCTTTTAAAATTTCTCCGCCAAAAAAGAATATAGATAATAATGCTAATAAAGTAGTCACCGAGGTAATGATTGTTCTAGAAAGAGTTTCATTTATAGAAATATTAGTTAAATCAAAAATTTTGATATCAATATGTTTTTTTAAGTTTTCTCTAACTCTATCAAAAATGACTACAGTGTCGTTCATTGAATAACCCACTATTGTTAAAATAGCTGCAACTATAGATAAATTTACTTCAAGTGAAAATATTGAGAAAAAACCCATAGTAAGTATAACGTCATGGAATAAAGCAGCAATAGCTCCAATACTAAACTGCCATTCAAATCTAATCCAAATATAAAAAAGCATAGCACCTAGTGCTGCTGCTATAGCTATTAATCCTCCTTTTAAGAGTTCAGCACTGACCTTAGGACCAACATTTTCAACTCTTCTAATCTCATAACCAGAACCAAGTTTTTTTGTTAGTTCATTTTTAATATTTTGAATTAAATTCTGATCGCTGTCTTTTTTTTCAAATTTGATTAGATAATCATATTCTTTGCCAAATTTTTTTATCGCCACATCACCGAGATTCATATTTGAAAATGCGTTTCTTAGTGAAGATATATTAATTTGTTTATCAGTAGCTCTTAACTCGATTAAGGTACCACCTTTAAAATCAACACCAAAATTTAGACCTTTAAAAAATAGAAAAAATATTGAGATCAATACCAATAATGCTGAGGCTAGATTAAATGTTTTATAAAATTTATTAAATTTAATTTTATTATTTTCCATTATATATTAATTTCCCTAGTTTTATTTTTCATCAAATACATGGCTGTTAACATTCTTGCTATAAAATAAACAGAAAACAATGTTGTTAAAATTCCTACACCCAAGGTTACAGAAAAACCTTTAATAGGACCCGAGCCTAGAAAGAATAATATAAATGCTGCGATAAAAGTTGTTATGTTTGCGTCAATAATTGCTGTACGCGACTTAACATAACCACTATCAAAAGCTACAATTTGATTTTTTTCATTAAACTTTTCTTCTTTAATTCTCTCAAATATTAAAACATTAGCATCCACAGCCATACCTACGGTTAAGATTATTCCAGCTATACCAGGTAAAGTGAGCGTTGCTTCAAATAATGTTAAAATTCCAACTAAGAAAAATAAATTTAAAATTAAGGCAGTATTAGCAATTAAACCAAAAATTCTATATTTAAAAATCATAAAAGAAATAACTAATACAAAACCAATAATTAAAGCAAAGATCCCTGCTTTGATTGAGTCTTCTCCTAAATCAGGTCCAACAGTTCTTTCCTCGATAATATTCATTGGCGCTGGTAAAGCACCCGATCTAAGCAACAAAGCTAGATCTGTGGCTGTTTGAAATGTGAAATCACCAGTAATTTGTCCTGCACCACTTACTATAGGTTCCCTTACTACAGGTGCACTTATAATTTTTCCATCTAGAACAATAGCTAATCGTTGTCCAACACCTTGTGTAGTAGCTTTACCAAACCTTTTAGCACCTACTCTATCTAAAGTAAAACTTACCACTGTTTGATTATTCTGATTATCCATACGAGGTTGAGCATCAATTAAGTTTTCTCCACTCAGAACAATTCTTTTACTTACATTTGCAATTTCAGTTCCATCTTCAAATTCAATTTTTTCTGTTCCAAAATTTTCATCTGAAGTGCTTGATATAAATCTGAAGGTCAAATTTGCAGTTTTTCCAAGAAGATTTTTTATTCTCATGGGATCGTCTAAACCAGGAAGCTCAACTAAAATTCTATCGTTACCCCGTTTTAAAATGTTTGGTTCATTCGTTCCAACTTCATCTACTCTTCTTCTTACAATTTCAATTGCTTGGTCTAACGAAGAGTTTTTTAAATCAATCAAACCATATTTTGATAATTGTAATCTAAATAAATTTTCTTCAACATATATATCGTATTTAAATGATTTGAATCTTTCATAGTAAGGGTTGATTGACTCCTCTTTATCATTAAATATTTTTTCAATTTCGTTTATTGTTTCAGATTCTGATATAAAGGTTATGAAATTGTCATCAGTTACTTTTATGTTTTTAATATTTAAATTTTTTTCTTTTAAAAGGTTTTTGATTTGTAATGACTTGTTTTGAAGTTCTTTGATGATAACTGGAGTATTATCTATTTCAAGTAGAAGATATGACCCACCTTGAAGATCTAGACCTAAATTAATTTTTTTATCAATAATGTTATTTTCAAAATTAGTAAAATTTGAAAGTGTGAAAAAAGTTAAAATAATTGATACTAATAAAATAAATGCAATTCTTAATTTCGAAAAATAAAGCACTTTAGCAAAAATTATTTTTTTGTTTCTTGGACCGTATTTAATAAACCTTGAATACCAGTAGCTTTAACTATCTCAACTTTTACATTATTTGAAATTTCTACTTCTACTTTGTCATTATCTATAATTCTTTCAACAGTACCTACTATGCCTCCAGCAGTAACAACCTTGTCGCCTCTTTTGAGGTTCTCAACCATAGTTTTGTGCTCTTTGACCTTTTTTTGTTGAGGTCGAATTAAGAAAAAATAAAATATAACAAAGATTAAAATTAAAGGTATAAACTGACCTATTCCTGAACCTGACATGATTAACTCCTAATATTTCTGATTTTTTTATACTATAAAAATTATTAAAACAACTCTATTTGTTGGTTATTTTTTCCAAATTATTCATATATGGTTTAAGAGCTTCTGGAATTGCAATAGATCCATCCTCTTGCTGATAGTTTTCCATTATCGCAATTAATGTTCTTCCAACGGCTAAACCACTGCCATTTAATGTTCCAACATGTATGGTTTCTTTTTTTTCATTCTTAAATCTTGCTTTCATTCTTCTTGCTTGAAAAGATCCGCATGATGAACAACTTGATATTTCTCTATATTTGTTCTCTGATGGCAACCATACTTCGATATCATATGTTTTTTCTGCACTAAAACCCATATCACCTGTGCATAGTAAAACTTTTCTATAAGGTAATTTTAAAAGATCCAATATTCCTGTTGCGCAATTAGTCATTCTATCTAATTCAGCTTCACAGTTGTTAGGTTCAACTATGCTTACTAACTCAACTTTATAAAATTGATGTTGTCTAATCATTCCTTTTGTATCTTTTCCATAACTACCAGCTTCTTTTCTAAAACATGGTGTTGAGGCAACAAATCTCATAGGAAGATCTGCTTTATTTAAAATTTGATCTCTAACCATATTAGTTAATATAACTTCTGCCGTGGGTATTAAAAATTTACGATCGTTTTTATCATCAAGTTTTACTTCAAATTGATCATTTTCAAATTTAGGTAGTTGACCGGTACCAAACATTGTATCTGTTGAGGCCATTAATGGGGGTGATATTTCAGTATAGCCATTATTTTTTGTATGAACATCTATCATAAAATTAGATAAAGCTCTTTCAAGTAAAGCTAAATCTTTTTTAACAAATACAAATCTTGATCCTGTAGTTTTGGTTGCAAGATCAAAATCCAACATATTTAATTGATTGCCAAGATCGTAATGTGTTTTTGGTTTAAAATTAAATTTTTTTATATCACCTTTTTTTTCTATTTCTTTATTAGCGTTTTCATCTTTTCCCTCCGGTACATCTTTTAAAGGTATATTTGGTATTGCTGATAATAAATTTTCAAGTTCTAATTTTATTTGAGATTGTTTTTTACTTAGTCTATCTATATCTACTGAAATTGTTTTTGATTTTTCAAATAGGGATTTATCATTTTTTTTTGAAATTTCCTTCTTATCTTTTTCTAATGTTTCTTTCTCTTGTATTAATTTTCTATTTTCTGCATCTAAATTAATTATTTTATTTTTATCTATTGATACATTTCTTTTAGAAATAGAATTTATAAAGTTATCTATATTTTCTCTTATATCTTTAATATTATGCATGTTCTTTTTCTTTAACCTTTTTTTCAATCATATTTACAGAAAAAATTGACAATTCATATAAAATTAAAAGAGGTATAGCTAAGCCTATTTGTGTAACAGGATCAGGGGGAGTTAATATTGCTGCGGCAGTAAAAATTATTACAACTACATATTTCCTTCTTTGTTTTAGAAATTCAGAATCAATTATTCCAATTCTAGCTAACAAACTTAATACAACGGGTAACTGAAAACTTAATCCAAAAGCAAATATTAATTTCATTATTAATGACAAGTATTCATTTACTTTGGCTTCAAGTTGAATGGGTAAATTGGTAATTGCACCAGAACTTTCAAAGGAAAGAAAAAATTTTATAGCTAAAGGCATTATTAAATAATAAACAAGCATTCCACCAAGTAAAAATAATATCGGTGTTATTATTAGATATGGCATCAAAGCTGATTTTTCATGTTTATATAAACCTGGTGCTATAAATTTCCATACTTGTATCAATATAAATGGGCTAGTTACAAAAAATGCTGTAAAAAAAGAAACTTTTAAATAAGTTAAAAAAGTTTCTTGTAATGCTGTAAAAATTAATCTTCTTTCAGTACCATCTTCTTTTACCGCTGAATAGTATGGATCTACGAGAAAACCATAAATATATTCTGAAAAAAAATAACACACTACAAAAATAGAAAATAAAAAAACAATACAATGAATTAATCTTTTTCTTAATTCTGTAAGATGACTAATAAAGCCAAGATTTTCATCATTTTGTGTCATTGTTATCTATTTTTTTTTCTTCTTTTTTATTTTCTATAAAATTTTCATTTTCTAAGGAAGCAACTTCATTTTGTACGTTTGCAACATATCTTTTAATTGAACCTATCCATGAACCAACTTTTTTTAACATAAATGGGAAATCTTTTGGACCAATGATAATTATAGCTAAAGATACAATTATTAATATTTCGAACCAGCCAATTTGTGGCATGAGAATTATTCTTTTTTGTCTGAGTCTTGATTGTTTTCAGTAATATTTTTCGGCTCTGTATCTTCTGAATCTGTAGCCATACCTTTTTTGAAACTTTTTATTCCTTTTGCTACATCACCCATTAGGCTTGATATCTTGCCTCTTCCAAATAGAAGGACTACTAGAATTACTACAATCGCTATTTGCCAAAATCCAATACTCATAATTATTTTATATATCTTTTAGAAGTTTTTTAAAAGTGTTTTTTATTCACTTTCTTTATCTTTTAGAGTTCCGCTAAGCATTTCATCAATATTTGAATATATGTTTTCTTTTTTCTCTTCCTGTTTTTCTTTATAAAATTTACCTGTTCCAAAAACTGATGCATCGACTGAAGCTGTATCAATTAATCCAGCAGAACCTAACTCATCAACTGTAGGCAAATCAGAAAGTTTTTGGATATTGAAATGACTTAAAAAATCATCTGTTGTTCCATATTGTATTGGTTTTCCAGGAACATCTTTTCTTCCTTGAGGTTTAACCCAATTAAGTTCCATTAGTATTTCTAAAGTATTAGTGCCAAAAGCAACTCCTCTTATTTCCTCTATTTCAGCTCTAGTAACTGGTTGGTGATAAACAATTATAGCTAAGGTTTCTATTGCAGCTTTTGAAAGTTTTTTTTCAACAGTTTTTTGTTGAGACATTAAATTAGATAAATTTTGAGCAGTTCTAAAAGACCATTTATTTGAAATACAAACCAAATTTATACCCCGTGTTGAGTATAGTTTCTGAAGTTTTTCCAATATTTTTTTAACATTAATGTTTTTTGATATTTTTGACTCTATTGTTGAAATTTCCAAAGGTTCAGCGGCAGCAAATAATATAGCTTCAACTTCTCTTTCTCCACTTGTAAGATTTGATGGGAAGTTTACTACATTATTATTTTCTTTTTTCATTTAATTTTCTTTTATAAATATTGTATCGAAAAGTTGTTTCTGTTTAATTTTTATATTGCCCTCTTTTGCTAATTCTAAAGAACCAGCAAAAATACCTGCTTTACCTGTTTTTCTTAATTTGTTTTTATGTGAAAAGTTTTTAGGAATTAGATCTTCTAAATTTTTCCAGTCTGCGAGTTTTCCAAAATATTTCTTAATTTGATTGATACCATCCTCTGTTGTAAAAACAGGTAGTCTTGGGATATTAATTCTCTGAAAATCTTTAGTCATTATTATATTGGCATAAGTCTTCATTATGTCGAACAATGAAACCGAGTATTCAGAGTTATATATCGATTTTACATTGCTTCTAATGCCTCTCATAAATACATCTTTTCCTAGTCTTTTTCTTTTTAACATCTGATCTGATAACAATCTAATAAGCTCAAGTTTCTTTAGTTGTAATTTTAACTGTTCTGCAACTTCAAGTGCTTTAAATTCCTCTTCCTCAGTTTCTGGTAATAAAAGTTTAGATTTTAAATAAGCAAGCCAAGTTGCCATTAATAAATACTCTGAGGCAAGTTCTAAATTTAAATCAATAGATTTAGTAATAAAATCATGGAATTGATCAGCTAGTTTAGTGATCGAAATATTTTCTAGATTTACTTTTTGAGATTTTGCTAGATCTAATAATGTTTCTAGCGGACCCTGGAAAGTAGATAAATTAACATTAAACTTTAAATGATTTTCTGAACTCATTTTAAGATACAACCTTATAAAATTCTAAAGTTTTTTTCACCAAAAAATTATCTAATTTAGGAGAATTTTCAGCAACTTTAATCATTTCAGATAATCTTCCATTGCAATGTAAAACTAAATTACAACCTGCGTTAAATGCTTTTATTGTATTTTGTGTAATTGAAAGTTTTAATGCTTTCATTGATATATCATCTGATATTATAATATTTTTAAATTCAATCTTCTTTCTGATAATTGAAATCGCTTTTTTTGAATGTGTGACAGTATTAATTTTATCAATTTGCTTAAATATAATATGGGCTGTCATAGCGAATAATGACTTTTGATTTTTAAAAGTAGAAAAATCGTTTTTTAATAAATAATTCAAATTTTGAGAAACTACTGGAGTTTTTTTGTGGCTATCAACTTTAGCTAAACCATGACCTGGTATATGTTTTATTACAGCGGCTATTTTATTATTGTGAAATTTATTGATAAATAATTTTCCAATTATAGATACAATTTTTTTGTTATTGGAAAAGGCCCTATCCCCTACAATAATATCTGAAATTTTCCTTCTTAAATCTAAAACTGGAGAATTGTTTATATTAATTCCTAAATCTCTTAATAAAAAGCTTATTTGATTGATGTAGATGTCTAAATGATGATTAAATTTTTTTTTATCTTTTTTATATAAATTACCAAAATGTGAACCAGAAAAATTCTTCGTTGTTAAAATTTTACCTAATCTTGATACTCTTCCTCCTTCTTGATCAATGAGTATTGGATAATTATTGTCTGAAAAGATTTTTTTTATATGACTTGTTAAATTTTTTACCTGATCAATAGAATAAATATTTCTAGAAAATAATATGATGCCCCAGGGTTTATACCTTTTTAAAAAAAGGATTTCTTTCTTAGTTAACGATTTACCTTTTAAGCCAACAATAAATGCTCTTCTTGATTTAATCATTTTCAATTAATTTCCAAAATTGGAAAGTTTTTTTGGATTTGTTTTTATTGTTATCGATATATTCGATAATATTATTTGTATCGTTTTCCAAAAGCTCAAGGTTTTGTGAATAATTTTTAATCAAATTATCATGATTATTCATGCTCCTGAAAAATGTCTTCTCATATTTGTCAGATAAATAGAATTTAATCGAAAAAAAGAAGAAAATAAATATGACCACTAAATGTAATAAATATTTAATTTCTTTGATCATTACATCTTCTCTGGTGTGCTAACACCTACGATATTCATTCCAGTTTTAATAACATTTGATATTGCTTTTAAAAAAATAATTTTATCATCTGATATATTTTTATTATCATCAATAAATCTTTTATTTTTGTCGTCTTTACCCATATTCCAATATGAATGAAATTCTGAAGAAAGTTCATAAAGATAAGTTGGTATTCTATGTGGTTCTAATTTATTACTAGCTATCTCAATACATTTCGGCCATTGAGAAATTTTTTTTAAAATTTTAATCTCATCATCTGTATAATTAAAATTATAATTTTTAACTTCTATATTTTCTTCAATATTTTTATTTATATGTCTAAACACAGAAGAGATTCTGGCATAGCAATACTGAACATAGTATAAAGGGTTATCTTTTGATTTTTCTTTTACTTTAGTAAAATCAAAATCAAGCTCAACGTCACTGCTTCTATTAAGCATTATAAATCTTGTAGCATCCTTACCCACCTCATTAATAAGATCATCAACTGTAATATATGAACCTTTTCGTTTTGACATTTTAAAAGGTTTTCCATCTTTAATTAATTTAACTAACTGGCTTACTTTGCATACAAGTTTATTTTTATCACCTGATAATGCTTCAACAGATGAACTAATACGTTTAATATACCCAGCATGATCAGCTCCTAATATGTTAACTAGCTTGTCATATTTTCTGTTTAGTTTGTTGTAATGATAAGCGACATCGCTTGCAAAATATGTCCAGGTGTTATCAGATTTTTGTAGCGCTCTATCTTTATCATCACCAAAATCTGTTGACTTAAATAAAAGCTGATCTCTTTCTACCCAATTTTTTTCCTCATTGGTTTCGGGTGCTTTAATTTTTCCAGTGTATACTAAATTTTTTTCTTTTAATTTTTCAATTACTTTTTCAACTTCATTTTTGTTTACAAGATCTGTTTCGCTTTGAAAGTGATCGTGAAGAATGCCTAAGCTTTCTAAGTTTTTTTTTATAAGTTTGATTGACTCTTTGATTGATGCATCTTTCAGATCACTAGATACGTTTTCAAAATTATCAAATTTTTTATCTTTGTTTTGATTAATTATATTATTTGCAATTTCAATTATATAATCGCCGGGATATAAATCGGGATTGTCTATAGGAAATTTATCCTTGTTTATAATTTCTCTTATTCGAAAATATACTGATTTAGTAAAATTAATTACCTGATTACCATAATCATTAACATAGTATTCTTTTGATACTGTATGATTATTAAATTTGAGTAAATTTGATATTACATCACCTAATATTGCACCTCTACAATGCCCTACATGTAAAGGTCCAGTTGGGTTTGCTGAAACAAATTCAACAAGATACTTTATTTTATTTTCTTTATTATTTATTCCAAATTTATGATTATTTTTTATTATATCCTCTAAAAATTTATTCCAAAAAACTTGTTTTAATTTAATATTTACAAAACCAGGTTTAATTAATTCAATTTTTTCAATATTTTCATCCTTTGATAATTCTTTTTCTATAATTTTTCCAAATTCCATGGGGTTAGTTTTATTTAATTTACCAACTACCATTGCAACATTTGATGAAATATCAGCATCAAACTTTTCGGGTGGTATATCAACATTTATAGAGTTTAATTTTTGAGGAAGTTGGACAGATGTTTTTTTGTTAAGATCTTTAACAATTTTTAAAATTTTATCTAAATAGATATCAAAAATGTTCATTTTAAAATTTTATGTAAGTTAATTGCATAACGATCAGTCATTCCTGAGATATAATCTGAAATCGCTCTATACTTATCAAATTTTAGCTGATCTTTATTTAAATATTTTTTTGGTTTTTTGCTTATTTTTTCAAATAAATTCTTAATTATTTTTTTACCGTTCTCATTTTTTTTAAGAACTATCTCATTATTATACATATTGATTCTCAAAAAAGATCTAATTTCATCAATTGTATCTATAAAATTATTTGAAAAGTTAACTAATGATTTATCTGCATTATAAATATTATTTATAGATTTTATTTTATTTTTTTTAATATTATTTATTGTTGTATTTATAATGTCCTGTACCATCAAATTAATTGAATCTCTGATTATTTGATATACTAGTTTTTGTTTATTTTCTGGTCTAATTTTTTTTTTATATTTTTTATAAATATTTTTAAAAAAATTTATCTCCAACAACTCATTAAAATCTAACAATTTTGCATTTAAACCATCTTGAATGTCATGATTATTGTAAGCTATGTCATCAGATATAGCTGCAATTTGAGATTCCAGTGATGGATATTTATCATAATGTATTTTATTTTTTAAATACTTCAGACCAATCAAATTGTTTAGGTGGTCTATATCTTCAATAGGACCATTATGTTTTAAAAGGCCATCTAAAGTTTCAATTGTTAAATTAAGACCGTTAAAATTTATATATTTATTTTCTAAAAACATGACGATCCGTAATGTTTGTAAATTATGATCAAAACCTCCATGAAGATCCATGCATTCGTTTAAGGCATCTTCGCCAGCGTGTCCAAATGGGGTGTGACCTAAATCGTGCGCAAGACTTAAAGTTTCAGCAAGCTCCTCATTTACATTTAAATATTTTGCCATTGTTCTTGCAATTTGAGCAACTTCAATTGAATGAGTGATCCTAGTTCTATAGTGGTCCCCTTCTGTGTTAACAAAAACCTGAGTTTTGTGTTTAAGGCGTCTAAAAGAAGCACTGTGTATAATTCTGTCTCTATCTCTTTGAAATGGAGTTCTGAATTTATTATAGGGTTCAGCGTAAATTCTGCCTTTGCTACTGAACAATCCCAATGACTTAAAATTTTTCATGCTTTAAAATTATAAAAATATTATTATATTAGTAATATCAACGTTCTTATATGATTAAAGAAATTAAATTTACTGATAAAGCTATCAAACAGATTAATCATCTGCTTCTAGAAAAAGATAAAGGATCATTTTTTAGAATCGCAATTAAAGGTGGTGGTTGCTCAGGATTTCAATATGATTTTTCTTTTGACACAAAACAAGATGAAAATGATCTTAAAATTAATAACATTTTAATAGATAAACAATCGGCAGAGCTATTAAAGGGCTCTGAAGTAGATTATGTATCCGAGCTTATTGGAAGTTCATTTAAAATATCCAACCCACAAAGTAAATCATCTTGTGGTTGTGGAATATCTTTTTCTCTTTAATGATAATAAGCTCTTGGAATGTAAATTCAGTAAGAGCACGAATTGAAAATATCAAAGATTATCTAAAAAAATACTCACCAGATATTTTGTTGATGCAAGAGATTAAAACTGAGGATCAAAACTTTCCTTATGAAGAGTTTAAAAAACTTTCTTATGAGTGCCATGTTTTTGGACAAAAAAGTTATAATGGTGTTGCTATTGTCTCTAAATTAAAATTATCAAATATTAATATTGATTTAATTAAAGACAAACTCAAACAATCAAGGATCATTTCTGGCGAAGTTGAATTTAAAAAGAAAAAAATTCAACTAATCAATATTTATGTACCCAATGGCAATCCTGTGGATACTGATAAATATAAATATAAAGTTACTTGGCTAGACTCTTTGATTAAACAATTAGAAAATCTGTCAAAAAAAAATCAGAATATAATTTTAGCTGGGGATTTTAATATAATTCCAGAAGAAAATGATGTTTATAATCCTAAAAGCTTTGAGGATGACGCGCTTTTCAGATTAGAAATTAGAAAAAAATATAGAACCATGCTTAACATAGGTTATGTAGATGCTTTTAGACATTTCTATAATGATAAAGAAGGTTATACTTTTTGGGATTATATGAGAGGTGCGTGGCAAAAAAATAATGGTATGCGAATAGATCATTTTTTAGTTTCAAATTCATTAACCAATTTATTAAAAAAAATTAATATTAATAAAAATCCTCGTGGAAAAGAAAAACCTTCTGACCATACACCTATTGAAATTGAATTAGCTTAACGATTTTATTTTTTTTACTAACTCTTCATTGATATTTCTTGGACCTTTATCTAGTCTATTTTTATGTCTTCTTTCACCTGGAAGTCTTACACCGTCAAAAGATTTCATCTTATTAAAAAATTCCTCAGCATGATTTTGCCAATCCGTTCCTGAAGTTTTATTAGGACAAATAGCTAAAACAAATTCTCCTCCACTTGGTGGACCTCCATCATTATTATCTTTAGCAGCTGTCTCATAACTAAAATTATCTCCAACTAAAGCACCAGCCATTAATTCAACCATCATTGCAATTGCTGAGCCTTTGTAACCACCAAAAGGAAGTAACACACCTCCATCGGCTATTGCACCCGGGTCTGTTGTTTCTTTACCCTCTTTAGTTAAACCTGTACCAAGTGGAACTTTGTGCCCTTCTCTTTTAGCTACTTGAACTTCACCCATTGCCATTGAAGCAGTTGCCATATCGTAAACAACAGGAGTTTTACCGGGTCTAGGCCAAGCAAAAGATATTGGGTTTGTACCAAACAAAGGTTTGATTGCACCGGCAGGTGCAACAGATGGCTTGTACGATGTACAAGCAAAAGCTACTAAACCTTCTTCAGCTAATTTTTCTGTCTCTGGCCACATCGCTGCCATGTGGTGGGAATTTTGTATAGCTAATACAGCAACACCATTTTCTTTTGCAGCTTTTACAAGCTCGGGTAACCCTTTTGCAAGTACCACTGGAGCTAAGCAATTATTGCCAAGAACTTTGATAACAGATGCAGAAATTTTTTTTACTTCTGGTTTTCCTTTACCATTAATTTTCCCACTTTTTAATCCACTCACATAAGCAGGTAGTCTAAATAAACCATGAGATAAAGATCCATCTCGTTCTGCATTTCTAATTAAATCTGATAGAATAGATGCTGTTTCGTTATCACATCCATTAGCTAATAATGTGTTTTTAGCTAAATTATAAATTTCATCTAATGTAAGTGAAACCGTACTCATACTATTATTAGATATTATTTATGACTAAAGATCAATTTTTAATTAACAACCTTTAAAAGATTTTGACATATTACCAATTAAATCAAAATATAAATCTTTACCGGGGTTAAGAGTGGCTCCTAATGGATCTAAAATTCCAGTTTTAATATTCATATCTTTGGCTACAGCTTCAATTATATCAGGATTAAACTGTGGCTCTGAAAATATACAGCTTACTTTATCGTGCTCAATTATTTCTCTAATTTCAGCTAACTGTTCAGCGCCTGGCATAACATCAGTATTTACTGTAAATGCACCAAGAATATTAATACCAAATCTTTCTTCGAAATATTGATATGCATCATGAAAAACTATCGATTTGAAATCTTTGTTTAATTCAGATTTAACTTTCTTAGTAAGTTTATCTAAATCTTTATGTGCTTTTTTTAAATTTGCTTTATATCTAGCTTCATTTTTTGGATCATTCTCAATCAAGTGTTCTGCCATTTCACTTAAAATCACTTTTGCATTCATTGGATCCAACCAAATATGTGGATCATATTCACCATGCGCGTGTCCTTCATGACCGTGATCATCGTGATCATCCTTATGCTCGTCGTCATGTCCATGATCATCGTGATCATCTTCTTTTTTAGCATGATCATCATGATCATCCTCTTTATGGCCATGATCGTCATGACCTTCAAAAATATTTCTTTCTCTGAATTTAAGTTTAGTTAACCCTTTTATTTCCATTAACTCGATTTTCTCAGCTTTTTTCGCAACAGATTTTAATGGTTTTTCTAAAAAATTTTCTAAATCCTCACCTACCCAGAATATTAGATCAGCATTTTGCAACATTTTTGCATGAGATGGTTTTAATGAAAAACCATGAGGGGAAGCATATCCATCTACTATTAAATCAGACTTTCCAACTCCATCCATTAAATAACTTGCTAATGAATGAATTGGTTTGATTGATGTAACTACTCTAATTTCAGCATTTGCTGGTACAAAAATTATTAAAAATGATAGTATTGATAAGATAAATGGTAATTTTTTAATGTATTTCATATGTTGTATATTTAAATTGTTATAATATAACACTATGTAATAATATAACATTTATTAGTCAAGGAATAAAATGAGCTCAGATCAAAATATACTTGTGAAGTTAAATAAAGCTGGATTTAATTTAAATGATAAATGGCTTGTTAAAGGAGTATCACTTCAAGTTGAAAAAGGTAAAATAGTTACTCTTATTGGTCCAAATGGATCAGGAAAAAGTACAACAGCTAAAATTGCTTTAGGTATTTACAAAAAAATTGATGGTTCGGTTGAAAAATATACAAATAAAGTTGGTTATGTACCACAGAAAATTTCCATCGATTGGACGCTCCCGCTAAGAGTAAATGATTTCATGGTATTAACTGAAAGTCTTGACAAAGAAACAATAGATGAAGCTTTGTCTTTAACTGGGGTTACCCATCTTAAAGATAAAAATTTGGGCGACTTATCAGGTGGTGAATTCCAAAGAGTATTGCTCGCAAGAGCTATTTCAAAAAAACCAGAATTATTAGTGCTAGACGAACCTGTTCAAGGAGTTGATTTTACTGGTGAGATTGCTTTATATGAACTTATCAAAAAAATTTCTGACGAATTGAATTGTGGTATCTTATTGATTTCTCATGACTTGCATACTGTAATGAGTGCTACAGATCATGTTGTTTGTTTAAACGGTCATGTATGTTGCTCAGGTTCTCCAATGGATGTTGCAAAAAATAATGAATATAAAGCACTATTTGGCGAACAAGCCTCTCAAATTTTATCAAGATATGAACATAGACATGATCATGTCCATACAAGTGAAGGTGAAATAAAGAAAAACTAAATGTTAGATGACTTTTTTATAAGAGCTTTAATAGCAGGTACTGGAGTTGCAATTGTAACGGGACCTCTTGGATGTTTTGTTATATGGAGAAGACTTTCATATTTTGGTGATACGCTATCTCACTCTGCTTTACTTGGAGTAACTTTAGCTTACTCAATGGAATTTAATATAGCATTTTCAGTATTTATTATTTCATCTTTAATAGCCTTAACTTTAATACAACTACAAAAAAGAACCAATCTACCAGGTGATGCTTTGCTCGGTCTTTTAGCACACTCCTCACTAGCAGTAGGACTTGTTGTTATAGGTTTTTTATCATTTATTAGATTTGATATTATGGGATTATTATTTGGAGATATATTGGCTGTGACTGTTAACGATCTATTGGTCATATGGATTGGAGGTGCTTTAATCCTCTTAATTTTAAAATTAATTTGGAAACCTTTGTTTGCATCAACTGTTAATTATGAATTGGCTGAAGCAGAAGGTTTAAATCCTGACCGTGCAAAAGCTATTTTTACAATTTTAATGGCAGCAATCATTGCTATATCAATAAAAATGGTTGGCTTATTATTAATTACAGGAATGTTAATTATACCAGCTGCAATGGCTAGAAATATTTCATCAAGTCCTCAAAAAATGGTAATCTTTTCAATCATTGGTGGTTTATTATCTGTGATTTTAGGATTGTTTTCTTCACTAGAATTTAATACTGCTTCAGGACCATCAATTATAGCAGCGTCTTTATTCTTATTTATCTTGTCATTATTAAATATAAAGCAATCGATTAAATTGAAAAATTAATGAGGAATCGGTAGAATGAATAAAATGCAAACACTTTCAAAAAATCAACAAATCATTTTTGATTTAATTGATAAATCCTCTGAGCCAATGAAAGCTTATGCGATACTTTTTAATGTTCAAAAAAAAGGTATTAAAGCTCCATTACAAGTTTATAGGGCTTTGGATAAACTAGTTAAAATAGGAAAAATTCATAAAATTGAAAGTAGAAATGCGTTTATAGCCTGTCAAAATTCAAGTTGCCAGGTATCAAAGGCTACTGCTTTTTCAATCTGTGAGATCTGTGAAAAAGTAACAGAAATTAGCAGTTCAAGTCTCTCTAAATACTTAACTAATTTCAAAGACAAGGATGGTATGAAATACAGTAAATACAATCTTGAGTTTTTTGGATTATGTAAAAAGTGTAGATAATCCTTTATTTTAATAAATTCTTAACATAACTGAAATAATAATAATGAAAGGAAATTTTATGTTTATAAAAAAATATTTAAAGTGGATCAGTACGTTTCTTGTTTTAGTGGGAATACTTCTTACAAATTTAAATATATATCCATTAAATATATATTTTCATGGATTGGGAGTTGTTGGATGGACTATTGCAGGATTTATGAGCAAAGATAAAGCAATCTTAACAAATTTTGGATTACAAATTCCATTGTTTGTAATTGGTATTTATAAAGTTATTTTTTAAATGAAGAATATATTGTTTGTATGCACAGGTAATTCAGCAAGAAGTATTATTGCTGAAAGTATAATAAATAATGAGTATGACGATTTGTATAAAGGTTTTAGTGCTGGGAGTAATCCAACAGGAAAAATTAATGAAAATGTGAAGAATTATTTATTATCAAAACATTATGATCTTTCAAATTATAGATCTAAAAATTTTAATGAGTTTATTAATGGTCAAATTAAAATGGATTATGTTATTACAGTTTGTAATAATGCCAATAATGAAGTCTGCCCTATTTGGCCAAATAAAGATCAGATAATTCATTGGGATATAGAGGATCCTGCTAAATTACTTAATG
>Ga0255759_10001884_pt1 | contig 18815 bp, 25 predicted proteins | sample 101ome_20_FD_179959 | JGI IMG/M metagenome (GOLD analysis project Ga0255759, IMG submission 179959) | Coastal salt marsh microbial communities from the Groves Creek Marsh, Skidaway Island, Georgia - 101404AT metaG (version 2) | ecosystem: Environmental > Aquatic > Marine > Intertidal zone >...
GTTTCACACATCATTACCTGCTTTCCGCAAGGCGACTTATTTATCGTTGGTTGGTTTAACCTCTTCATTGCTTGACAACTCTGGAGTAGCAGGCTCAGAGTTATCAATATCCATAAGTTCTTGAGTGTCATTTTCTAAGTCCTTGAAGACTTTTGCAGTCTTCGCATTAGCACGAGTTTCTATCATCCCTGGCTTTGCTCGTGCGAGCCGTGTTAAGTTATGATCCTTGAAGATCTTCATAGCATTGTCTTTCTCTCGCTGTAACTCATTATTCCTTGCGGTGAGTGCAGACATTGCCGCTTCTGATTTCTTTGCATTTTCTTCTGCAGCCTTCAGTGATGATTCTGCAGTGCGAACAGCAATCTCCATCTGAACTTGGTTTTCTTTTAGAGTTCGATTGTTCGCCTCGAGTTTACTCACTGCTGCTTCATACTTTGCAACTGTTGTTTGGTAGTGCATATATCCACCACCAATGGTACCGATAATCGCAAAAATCATAATCAATTTAAAATACATATTATTCTACTCGCTTTTTAGATCCTATGCTATACTTTGTTACTAAATCCCAATCACCTCGTTCAGAATAAGAAATGATCTTAATTTGAGACAGTGGGCACAAAGGTGCTTCCACTTTTGTTGAATCTACTATAGTAAGCAATCCCCATTCAGATAACAGTTTAGCAATAGAATTTCTTCTACCTTTATCGTTATCCTCAAAGTTAGTTGGCTTACCGTCAAGCGCAAACAGTTCCTTAAAGTGAACTATATAATACTTGCCGCGCTTGTGTAAAATATGACAGGATTGAAATAGTTTCTTTTCTTTTCTAGACGCAACACCAATTCTAGTTAGTGTTTCTCTTACCTTTAGAAAATCATCCGCATTCTTTAGTTGGACCTCCAACAATGTATCTATACCGACTTCCATTACCTTTATAACTCCTCATGGGGCTCAATCGCCTTTTTCTGTTTTTATTCTTAAATCATTCAGTTGCTCTTTAGTAAGAACTTTTAGCGCCTCTTTAGCCTTTGATTTGTTGTATCCAAACAGTTCGGATATGAGCAGAAGATCGTCAGAAATCTCTTCCTTGTGCCACTTACTAAATCTTTTACGAGGACGTATACTATTTAGCAAAAAGAGAAATTGCGCTTTCTTCGGGAGTTGATGATACTGGTTCATTTCGTTCGCATAGAAGATAGAATCAGGAAAATACGATAATCCTCTATTCGTCAGAAATGGTTCATAGGATTTCTCTGCCAACGCATCGTTAGCAGAGTCTTCCATAAGGTTTTCTTTTGTTGAATTGATTGCGTTCAGATAATCAAATGGTTTCATTTTACAGTGATATGCTCATAATATTTTGTTTCAAGAAGTTCACGATTCTTTAGATGTTGATCTTCAATGTCATCTTTTGACTGCCCATAATACTCTACTGCGAGGTGTTTGTCAATCATTAATTGATTCACAGAACATTGTCGGTCAGTTTCGGGATCATACACAATGAATTCACCAAGGATACGACCGAACTTACCTGTCGCATCTTTGTGCGTCTTCAGTGTACCTTCTTTACCTAACATTGCTTTTAGGAATTCCTTAGCCGCAAGTCCAAATCGCTTTTCCGTTTTATCACGAGTACGGGACTCAGGAGTATCAATACCATACAACCTAACGCGCTGGTTACTGAGAATAACATCAAAACCAAGATCAATGTCAATGTCCACTGTATCGCCATCCACCACCTTTTTAATTTTGCACCTATACTCATACATATTATTTTCCTTGATTAAAATTTAAAATTGTTTGTATTCCGCTCAGATTCATATAGTAGTTTCCTCATGAACTACATAAACTTTCCATCGAGGATGCCTCTTAGAAAGGTTCTCAGCATACTTCATCAAGCGATTTTTCGACCTGCTACGTTTTTTAACAAAAGTGTTAAAACCATCTTTCACCACTATTTTGTATCTCATCATTTAAACTCCACTATATTATTTTCCTTGATTAAAATCTAATACAGTTTGTGTTCCACCTTTAGTTATCGCATCCCACTGTTCTGGTGTAATATCATCAATACTGTGATGCCCAGGTGCAGGCTGATTCATATAATCTGATAACACTTTAGGTCGTTGACTCTGTTCCTCATCGTGTATGTATAACTGTATCAAAGCATAGTGTAAAACTTTCAGCAGGTCTTTTCTATGATCTTCAGGCTTTCCTTTCTTTCCATATCTCTGTGCATACTTCAGCACATTACCGATACAGAAACCAGTTCCATGCCCGCCGTCAATAACAAACTCGGTAGCCTGAAACTTTTCCTTTGCATAATGTTGGTCATACGTTGAGTTTACATACTGATGAAACTCTTTGATGAGTTCCCCTTCATTGAACTTGTAGTTAGGTGTAATTTCACATGGTTTCATAATTAAATTCCTATTGCCATCTATAGAATTTATGCTGCCCTATTTGACCTACGGATTGCATACCTCTATCATTTACCCAATTGGGTGTTACATATGTCGCATGATAATGTGTTGACCCTTCAGTTATACCACGAAAACTCTGATTTGTCAAGGACCTTTCAGCCAACATTACTGCCTTCTCCCAAGCAAACTCGTCAAATGGGTCATCATCTAATCCATCACAATACCAACTAAACTGACAGGCGTGTCTGATAGGAACTACATTACCTTTCCAGTTCACTCTAGTCTTTGCTTGCTTGACTACATCACACACAGTATCAGGAAAGCGTCTGCTTTCGATACGATTCATTACTACATCAGCGACTGCAAGTTGCCCTGCATAGTTGTCTGATCTTGCTTCGTGATATATGTTAAGTGCTAAGCACTCGACATCATCTTTGTTGACTTCCTCTGCTTCTACTGTAAAGATTTCTTTTTCAAAGATACCAGGCTCTTCTGGTTGAACTTCTTCCACTTGTGGCTCTGGAATTGGTTCGTCACTTGCGATGATACTCTTTACGTAGACAGCAGCACCCACAACCATCACTATCCAAAACAGGATAGGACCGACGTACTTTGTTTTCACTTGAAAGCATCTTCCGGTTTGTGAAGTGTTCCTTTACGGTCAACAAAGAACACAGTTCCATCATCTCTTATCTCAATCGCTTTGCAACCAAGAAGGTCGATGATTTCATCTCCTACAGCACTGGCACCTTTATACTTACCCCAATGGTAAGCAAGTGCCATACATCCTAAAGTTAATAAAGTTTGATAGATGGGTTCCATCCGTTCTCTCCTTACTTGAATTGACAGTCTGCCATAACTTCCGTTAGGAATGATACAGTATTTATCTCTTGGTCAGCAACAAAAGCTGAGTTATACGAGTATCTCCCTAGATGGATAATCATTTGAGGAATAGATGTTGGCTCTAACACATCATCCATACCATCAAATAGCATTCGAAAAAGGCTTGTCGGGTCTTTGTCTAAGTTTTCCGCAACCCATCTTCTCATAGCAGGAAAGTTTTTATTCTTTAAGAATGTCACAAGTTCCTGTATATTAGTTCCATCAATGTTTGCTAGAATACCAGTATCAATCTTACCTGATGCGGAATATCTTTGCAACTCATTAAGCGTTCTTCTGAAGTCTGGAAAATATTTAAGAATGAATTTGACAAGCACTTTATCATCTGCTTCTACATTTTCTTTCTTAAGGATATCTTTCAGCCTTGCAAAAAACTTAGCGCCGAGGTCTTTATCGTGTTTGTCAATCTTAAAGTTGACAACCGAACATCGACTATGGATAGGGTCAATAATTCGATTCAGGAAATTACAAGTCATTATGAAACCACAGTTCTTAGAAAACTCTTCAATGAAATTCCTAAGAGCAGGCTGAGTAGATTGTGGATTGAGATAATCTGCCTCGTCAAGAATGACGTACTTGCGACCACCTTTCAGAGAGACTGTGGAAGCAAAGTTAAATATCTCGTTTCTCAGTGTATCAATGTTTCTATCCATCGAGCCATTGATGACGAGATATGAACAACCTAACTCATCTAGCATTGCTTTAGCAGCAGATGTTTTACCAACACCTGCTCTGCCAGCTAGTATCATATTAGGAATGTTCTTGCTTTTCACAAACTCAAGAAAAGTATCTTTGAGTTCCTTAGGCAGAATAAGTTCATCAACAGATTTAGGTCTGTACTTCTCCACCCACAACATATCTTCTAACATATCAAACTCCAAACATAACAAAGTAGCATCTTACCATAAAATAGTAAATGATGCAAGCCATACGCTGTTAAAATAACAGCCATCAAAATTTTGAAGCTTGGGCTCATTCCGAGTAGGTTGAGCCCGCTTCAGTAGCAATCCAGTATTGGAGCGTTTCATTAGCATTGACGAAGTATGAGATACCTTCAGTCGTGATAGAAACATCGTATGTGCCAGGAATAATCTTCAGGCTATCATAGCGAAAGATGCTCTGGAATTCTGCAGTAGTCTCACCAACATCAATCCAGAAAACATCAGAGTCTTCATTCTTCACGTCAATCGCTGCGATTGAAATCTTATTCCTATCACCTCGAATCACGATATTAGGAAGACCTAACACACCACCAAGCTTCATCACTTGAGACAGAGTGTCATTAGTGAGAGTAAACTTTACTTCGGCATCTTCAATATCTAACTCATCTTCGGGAGGAGACACAACCATAATCTCATCAGACAGACGATACAGAACACGCGCTCTTTCATCGTCAATCTCAAGAGACTTGTTATCGATATTGATTTTGATGTCAGGGCTGTTCATAATAGACAGAACAGACAACAAACGATTCAAATCATAAATCACAAAGGTCTCATCAAAAGAATCTTCAATTTTTGCTTGCGCTAAAATGTTTTGTTCTTTAGATACAGTGCGAATGACATTGCCTTTCTTGAAAACCATTCCGTGATTGATTTGGGAAAAGTTTTTCAACACAGACATTGTGCTTTCACTTAGTTTCATCATATTCACCTCTAGTCATAAAAAACATATTATATCACACAATAATAAAAAAAGCAAGAGAAGAGGGCGACATTGCGCCGCCCAGTCTCATTACTGAGCGGCAGCAGCAGGGTCAACCACTACAGTTTCAGCGGCGGGCTCGGCTTCTTGGGATTCCGCAGAAGCCTCTTCTGATTCACGAACCGAAAGAATAATCTGGTTAGAGAATGCATCCTTCGTCACAGAAAGCTGGTCAAGCTGGAATTGCAGGTTTTGGATCTTAGAATTAACATCCTGTACCTGAGCTACGAGATACTTCTGTTGATCAGTCAATTGATCTTCAGTGTACTCTTTACCATCGATAGTAATCATAATAACTCCTTAAGGTTTGTAGTAAACAAATATAGGTTCGTATTTATGAATAGAACCATTTATCACGCAACTATTTTTAAAAGTTGCTTGCTCGTCAGAAACTCTGTTTCCGCCAGGCATTTTCGCAAGAGCCATTTTCAAGAATCCTTTGTATTCCATCCCAAACTCTTCCAAAATTTCTCTGCTATCATCTTCTAGTGGTAACATATCTTTACCGAGTTTTATGTCAGCAATGTTCCACAAAAGATATCTGTCGCTCCTCAAATATTCCACAGCAGTTTTCAGTGTCTGTCTTAGAAATCCTTCCTTCCACACTTCATACGTATCAAACTTCTTGTAGGATTGTTCGTCATCTTCTGAATATGCTTCCTTAGAAAAATAAGGAGGCGACGTAAAAACTAAATCAAGATTTCCTTTATACTTTTTAAATCTTGTATCTTTATCTATAACTTCTGAACCCAATTGGTACACATCAAATGTATTAGACTTCTTAAACAGTGTTCCAGAGTTTTTAGTTTCATTATAGAATTTTGCTAAGTGTTCGTATTTAGTACTTTTTTCTCCATCTATGTATATAGTGTGGTCAGTGTTAGGGTCAGTTCCTATGTAATTAATTATACTTGGAGAACGAACTGCCATAGCGCCTAGTATTCTTCCACCCCATCCACTTGACGGGTCATAGATGTTTATGACATCTTGGTCCTTGATGTGCCTCGTATATTTCTCGTACAAATACTTAGCAGTCATTGGAGGAAAGTTTACAGCATATTGACACCAAGAGATTCTAAATGCTTTTAGTCCAATAGGAAACAACTTTTGTCTTTTTTTATAGATTCTAATCTGATAGATGAATCCTTCCTTATCTTCCTTCACATTAGCTTTACACGTTTCGGGAATATTATAACAGGAAAGTTCATCCTTTGTCAAGTGCAAAAACTCAGTTGTTCTTAAATCATCCTTGAAGCCTGTATACTCTGTGTCTTTCTTATGGTCAATCCAATAATCGTGTGTGTCATATACTCTTGCTTTATTCTCAAACCATTCTATAAAACTTTTAGCATCAGTGACTGTATGAGACTGACTTCCTATAGTAATAGTCTCACCAACTTTGATAGTTAAAGAATATGAATAAAAAGAGTCACGCTTGAAATGACGCCGAGCATACTTGAGAGTTTTTTCTAGTAAGTTATCATTTTTGAAATGGTCATAAATTGACAACCCATCATCATTAGCACTGTAGTTAATTCTAGTTTTCATCATAGTAGGAAACCACTGATTGGCAGCGTTTCCTAGATTCGATGAATTTTTTATTACATCAAGTTCTCCAGTAGTATCGTCTAATCTCTCAAACTCGTGAACTGGATATCCATACATTTTCTTAAATTGGTCTTTGATTTCTTCTTCATCGTATCCTACTCTTGGAGGAAATCCCAACTCATCCCATGCGTATACAACTGCTTTGCGCAGTTCGACAAACCACTCAACAAACTCATCGTCAGTCATCCACATAACTTCTTCAAAAGGTTTGTTGGTCCAATGGTTCATCAACCAATCGTTCTTTTCATAAAATACTTTTGTCATACTTGTTCTATTCCCACATTACTGTCAAGTAGAAACTGTTTACCTGACCCCACATTTGATTCATAATCATCTGCGTAATAGACTGCAGTGATTCCGCTCTGGTGTATTAATTTAGCACAGTTGATACACGGCATATGAGTCGTAAACATTACAGCATCCTTACACGATTCCGAACTCTGTGCTACTTTCGCTATAGCGTTTGTCTCTGCGTGTAAGACTTCATCCTTTGTAATCTTCTTGCAGTATACTTCGTAGTCAGAAGGATGCATCCAGTCTTCAATCGTTTCGGGGTCGTAGTACTCACACTCGTTATCCCAGCCGGATGGCATTCCATTGTAACCAATGGAAATGATGCGATTATCTTTTACAATAATCGCACCGACTTGCGCTCGTGTAGCATAGCTAAGTTCGGCAAATGTTTTTGCCGTATTCATATACGCTTCTTTGAATCTACTCTTCATCTAGATACTCGAAACATTCCTTAACTGCTTTAGTTTTTTCGTCTGTGTTATGGTAGTTGAAATAATCTTGTGGAACGTCATGCCACTTTTTTACCATCCATCCTACATACGCATAGTATCCTTTGCCATTAGTGTCGCACCAATCGTAGTTGAGTTCGCAATGAGTTTTATCATACCATACTTGCTCAGGCATAGTAGCAACGTCAGTCTCAACAAATCCAACTTGAAACTTGTTGATATCGAAGGGTTCATTCAGTTCCAAATCAACTTGCCAGAACTGACCTTTCTCTGCGCTATGAAACATAAGAACAGGAACAACATCTCCGTTCTCTAGTTCTTCGTCGCTAGGCTCTTCACTTCCAGCATAACACTCACGGCTATACACATGAGTAGCATCATTCAAACTAAAGATTTCAGGCTCACCAATATCTTCTCCGTCATCATCTACTCGCTGAACATAGACATCCGAATCACCATAGCAACTGTTGAAGTGTTCGAGGTCGTCTATCTCGTACCAACCACCTGGATTGTATCCTTCGATTGGCTCAGGTGAATCAGAGGTCTCCCAATCTACATCCCAATCACACAATACTTCGATCAAATCGCCGTCACCATCTTCTTCAACACGCTCTTTCCAATAGCGAACGAAGTCAGCATTGACTGTTCCAATAGCAACTTCACCGCCGTAACGCCCCGCTCTCACAACATATTTGTACATAATATACTCCTAACGAATATCGTATTGTATCACAAAAGTTTCTAAAAAGCAACATTCCAATATAAAATATTTTTTGGCTTATCGTGCGTCTCATAGTAATCAAGCATAGGCTGCCAACCCTTTGCGTCATATGTAGGTGCAGAAGGAAAGGGAGGTACCTCGTGTTTCTTGACTGGGCGGTCAAACTTGTATGGCGAGATATGATGGATTGCTCGACCAATCTCTCTTTCTTTCATAGAGTGCCCAACTTGAACTACATGGATTTCTGCTTCGGGAAACGCTAACTGAAGCCCTCTATTGAGAGTTCCTGACGACCCTACTGACCATATAGCATCAGGCACGATAGGAAGGTCTCTAGCAACTTTGATGATAGATGCTAGTACAGTTTCGTGTTCTAATCCAAGGGGGAGAACTCGGCGAGTGGATGGGCTCTCTTCTACATACTTACGTGCTTTTGATTGCGTCACATTGAGCATACCCATTTTGACCCAGTGATATTCTGCACCGAGTTCCAACCCCCTCCTTTGGTAGTCATGGAGTTTATCCATACTACGCTCTGCCATAAACAGTACGGCTTTCTTTCCGTACCTTTCGCACACGACCGGCAGACTAATCTGTGCATAACCTGTTGCGGGGCAAGACCCAAACACCCATTCTTTGACATCTCTGTTTTCTTCTGCGTGACCTATAAAGTAATCAATGAAACGAATCTTGCTACCATAACTTAGCAAATCGTCACGCACTACAGATACCCCATCGTATTCTTCAATAACGGGTGCGGGGTTTGGGTCTTGCCAACCAGCAATCAACTGTAAATAAGTTTCAGCGGATAAGTTTTCCATAGAGATTTTCCTGAGTAATCACATCAACAACTAAATGTATTCTGTCTTCATCACCAAAGTTTACTGCTTTGTGTGGCTTCCTTGTGTCTAGGAACCAGCACTCACCCGGCTTCATCTGTACATTCTGTTCTACACCATCAGTGTCCCAAACTGTAAACACAACATTATCATTAGTCACAATAGGAAAGTGAAGTCTTGCTAACTTACCTAGCGATCCACCTGAATCGGGGTCAACTTGGTCTGTGTGTCTGCTAAGTTCTCCTGTCTTTGGCTTGAGTAACATAAACCGAATCCTATGTACGTCATCACCAAAAGGTTTGATTAACGAACGTACTTCTGGAAACGCATCATATAATACAGTATCTTGTAGGGAAAAGTCAATACCTTCGTTCTCTTTTTTCCAGGCTTTTGACATCTCTTCTGGTTTAGTAATAAAGGAAGGGTCTTCTGTATATCCACGCAAGGACAGTGCTGACCAAGACTTACCTTTGTTGTAGTTGCTGTAGTGATTAGTAAACTCAGGTAAAGCATCAAGTTTTCTTCTAATCAACTCAATAAGTGACATATCAACATCATCAACTTTTGTGATGCCAATATATTCTGCGGGGTCTACTTCGGGAAACTGACGTGCTTCACCTCTGTAGTATATTTTGTAGATTTCTCCATAAGAAGTAATCTTAGGTCCGACTTCAGCAAAGCCTGCTCGCTGCGCTAGTTGAATGTGAGAGTTATTCTCTGCCCACACATATAGCCAACAGTCTCTATTCCGATATTCTGAAATCTTTTGTTCTAGTGTAGCGATATTACCGGACAACTTGCCGAGCGTAATGTCTCCTTTTCTTTTGTATGCTAGAGTAGTGCCACCGTACATAGTAATCACTGAACTAGTTTTTGCTTCCACAACTTCTATTCTAGCATCATCTAACAGGTATAGATTTTTCTTGTGTAAGGATTCGGCGATATTATTCTTCTTATACTTTGCAAATGGCGATAAAGTATATTGATTGTAATCCTCAAAATCTTTCTCAATGCTTTTGAGATAGTCTAACTCGTAACCGTGTTGCCAATCTTTCATTGTTCTATCATCTTAGAAAAGTTATTGTGTTTCTCAAACTTGATAACGTCAGCAAACTTGTCTTGTAGGATATCACCCTTGTGGCTGATAACAAACAGATTAGTTGCTTCCAACATATTCAGCAGTTTCATCAAGTCTTCTGTACCGTTGTTGTCTAGTGATGAATCAAAGACTTCATCTAGAATCAAAATGTTTGTGCTAGTTGAGTTCTTCAGTTTCGCAATCGTTCTCCACGTCAACATTAGCGCCATATCAATCCTTTGCTTTTCACCTTCAGAGAATGACGCATACGAAAAGTCATCACGGTGTCTAGACTTGATTGTTTCCTTGAACGATTCGTCTAAGTTGAAGTTCACAAAGAAATCCATAGACGCAAGATACTTATTCACTAACTTATTGATGATAGGAATATACTGCTTGATGATTCTAGTCTTGATACCAGAATCTTTGAGTAGGTGCGCAGCAATCTCTTGGTTGTGCTTTTCCTCAAGCATTGCTTTCACTCGTTCTTCATTATCAACAAGTTCTTGTTCTAACTCTTTGAGTTTCGCTTGCTGTTCTTTGATGTTAGTCTTCGACAACGATGACCTCGAGATTTCCTCTTCTAGCGAGCCAATATATTTCGTAGATGCGTTGTTCTCATTCTCTAGCGATGATATACGAATCTTCATTTTGTTCATCCGCTCCATAGATTCGTGAATGACTTCCATTCTACTTCTCATAGCAGCGTGTTTGAGTTTGAGTTCACGCAAGCCTTCATCAACTTTAGATTTCTTGTCTGACCGTTCTGCTATGATATCGTGCTTGAAGTGGTCTTCGATTCCTTGCTTACAAGTAGGGCACTCGTCATTGTCCTCGTAGAAAGAGATGTCGCTATCAATCTTTTTCTTGGTGCGCTTAAGGTCTTTCTGTACATCTTCAAGTTTCTTTATCTTATCGGTGATTGATGCTGCTTCTCGTACCTCCTCAGAGACGGCGTTATGCTTCTTCTGAAGGCATTTCAACTCCTCTAGACGTGTATCAATCTGTCCCTGCTCATTAGCAATCTGTTCTCGTAAGTTCTTGACTTTCTCTTTGTTATCCTTTTTGATATCCTCGATATACTGGCGATGTACCTCTATCCGCTCTTCAATAGAATCAGACTTATACTTGACGTTTGTAAGTTCATTCTTTAGTTTCTGATAGCGTTCTTTCAGTAACGAGTTCATCGTTGAGAAGATACGAATGTCTAGTAAATCCTCAATGATAGAACGACGGTCAGCCGCAGACAGTTGCATAAACGGAGTAAACGATGCGCTACCCAGAATCACAATCTGTGTGAATGACTTGTAGTTGAGTTTAAGTATTACTTTCTCAAATGTGTCTTGGTAATCTCTAACCGCAGCGTCTTGATTGAGCATATTACCATTACAGTATATCTCAAAGATGTTTGGTTTTAGACCACGAACAACACGGTAGGATTTGTTCCCAGTATCAAACTCAATCTCAACCATCGCATTCTTTTGGTTGATACTATTCAACAACTGGGGCTTGTTGATATTACGAAACGGCTTACCAAACAAACCGAAACACAACGCATCAAGCATTGTAGATTTACCAGAACCATTTGCACCAAGAATCAACGTGGATATTTCTTTATCCAAATCAATCTTAGTGTAATAGTTTCCAGACGATAAAAAGTTTTTATACTTCAAAGTTCTGAATATAATCACTAAACAGTCTCCTGCGACAGAGCCTCGACATAGAGTTCACGCATCAGTGTCTTGACTGGTTCTGCCTCGTTTATGTTTTGCTGGTCAATATAGTTAGATAGAATCGTCAGCGTGTCCTCCGCTTGGTCTATCAGTTCCGAATCAATATTTTCTATTGTGTCATCTGTGAAGTCTTCGATGACAGATATATTTGCCGGGTCAACATTATACAACTCATCGAGCATTTTGTCAAATAGATATGGGCTTTGTTTGTTCAGCACAACAATCTTTACATATGTGTCTGCGTATTTCTCAAAGTCTATATCATCCATTTCTTTGGAGTCATCATAGAAAATCTTATGAAACATATGGATAGTGTTTTCAACAAACTCAACTTGTTTTGTATCTGTGTCGAATATCCAGAAACCTTTGGGGTCTGCATAGTCATTCCAAAACAACTCGTATGGTGTGCCTGTGTATCTTACGTTACCAGACTTTGATTGTGTATGAAAGTGCCCACTGAACACATCGTCGTACTTGTCAAGGAAATCTGATTTCATACCATCGTGTGAGTTTACTCCTTTCATCATTTGGAATCCAGCCAACTCAAAGTGACCGATACAAAACGGAGAGGTACTTTTGTCGATGAACGAAAAGATTTCTTCTTGATTGTCTTTACATATCCACGGAATCATATCGAACACAGTATTGTCGATTGTCAACGTTCCTGGCTTCTGCCATAGAGTGATGTTGTCGTAGTCTTTCAACAACAAATCAGGAGAGTTTACTTCTACACTGTTCTTCCAGAAGATATCGTGATTACCAATCAATGCGTGAAAGTCAATGTCAAACTCAGCCAATCGGTCAAAGAAATATCTGCGACTCTCCGACAACGAAACAAAGTTAATATACTTCCTACGGTCAAACAAGTCACCTAACTGGATGATTGTTTTGATATCATTATCTTGTAGGTACGGGAAGAAATGTTTTGTATAGAACTCATCGTAATATCTGTGAAACGCTAGGGAATCGTTACGTACCCCAAAGTGCGTATCACCCAAAAGGCATACCTTCATAAAATATCCACTAATAGTTATTGTTGCGTATTATAGACAAAATCTAATGAAATGTCAAGACTTTTTCTTAGCCTTCTCTTTCTTCTTTTGTTTAGTTGCTTCAAAACTCTCAATGAAATCGGCAATGAACTCTTCACTGTACGCATCGTGCATCATCCCATTGAGTTGCTCTGTGACGTGGTCTTCGCCTAGATTTTGAATGAGCGTGTTAATGATTTCATTTTCCATACTCTTATATTTCACGTATAGATGTTTCTTCTCTTTCTGTATTCTGCGCAGGAATGCATAGTAAATAATCTGCGTAAAGTAAGAGAATGGATTCTTAGACTTCTCTGGGTCAAAGTTGTCAATGTACAGCAAACAGTTCTCCACACCGTCTGAAATCATATCATCCTTGAATGTGTAGTTAGCAAAGTTTGGCTTGCGGGATAAATGTGTCGCAATCTTAAAAAGACAGGAACCAATATACTCAGGAATTCTTGGTCTAGGCTTATTGTTCTTCTTGGCTTTGATGACTAAGTTGCGATACTCAATCATATTTTCCAAAAACTCTTGGTTGTTAACGTAGTGCTTCAGTGGTTTGTCTTTCATAATAAAATCCTCAAAAAAACTTGACAAATGCTTGACAATAGGGTAGAATAGCAGTGTAGCCAATAATAATGACTAATACTAATGTATTTCCTTCTTGTACTTCTTTTCCAACTCATCTAAAAAGTTATTTAACTCATCATCACTCATTAGGTCCTTCTTTTCAGAAGCAACCTCAGTATCTTCTGTATCTAAGAACTCAGTATTCAGTACTTGATAGTAAGACTGTTCAAGTTTGCTTGTAGGTGTAGATACAGAAATAATCCCTGTCTTGTAGATTCTAAATGGGTCTTTAAATGTTGAACTATAATCCCACTTGGCTACTTGTAGATTTAGTACCTGATTTTCTGTTGAAGAATATTCATTATAGATTTGAAAAGGATTAGTTACTTCAATATACGATAATGTTTCAGCAACAATCTCTGCTATGATTGTATCGCCAGACACTGTTTTTATTATTTTGCATATATTCATAATCAATCCTTCAACTGTATTTGGTATATCTTATAAGAGAACTTCTCTTCATTATATATTTTCATTCTCTCAACAAAATGTTGTAGAGTGTAGTTTTGTTTTTTGCCGTGAGTAAGGTCATCAGCAATATCATATAGTGTCGCATATTCTTTGTTATCTCCCAGTCTTAATCCTCTACCGATTGACTGTAGAGTTCTCACTTTACTTTTACTAGGCGAAGCAAATATAACATTATGCAAGTTCTTTATATTTATACCAGTAGAAAATGTCCCATATGAAGCAACAATGATAGAGTTAGTTTCATTTTCTACAATCGACCTGATATCTTCTCTTTTGTCTGCTTTAGTTTCGCCTGACACGTAGAACACTTTCCTGTTCTCTTGCACTTTATCACAAATGGTATTATACAATACTTTTCCGTGTTTGTCTACATATTGGAACAATAATAGTGTATTACCTTCAAGCGATACTGATAGGTTAGTGATAAAATTATTTCTAGCAACCGACGATACGAGATAATCAATTTCTTCTTGGTACTTATATTTGCTGACTAACTTACAGTTTTCCTTTGTGTGTTTTAGAATAAGAGATTTGATTCTAAACTCTGATAGATTGCCTTCATCCATTAGCGTCTTTGTAGTCGTTACTTTTTCTACTGCACCGAACAATCCTTCTAACACTAATTTATGTGTCTGTGTCCCATCAAGTGTTCCAGTAAATCCATACCGATATGCACAGTTCTCTAGATTAGTCATAATAGAAGTTAATGACTTGGCTTTAAACTGATGCGCTTCATCTCCTATCACAACATCAAATTGATCAAACCAACTTTTTGATTGCTTGTAGATAGACTGCCAAGTGGAGATGACAATATCTTTGTTGGTGTGTTTGTCTGCTCCCGCCATAATCTGGTGAACGTTATTATCAGAATCAAATCCATAGTCGGAAAAGTCTTTGTATAGCTGAGAAACAAGAGATGTTGTAGGAACTATGATTAGCGTTTTACCTGCAAGGTATCGTGTAACCAAATATATGATTAGTGACTTACCAGATGCGGTTGGAGATAATAGCATTGCTCTGCGTTTTCGTATCGCATGAACAAACGCTTTTATTTGATAATCTCTAGGCTCTAACGCTAAACTTAAACTAGCGATAAACTCTTTGGCTTCTTCAACAGAAAACTCCTCATCAGCATCAACAGTTCTGTCTAGCTCAAAATGATATCCACGCTCGTCACAGAAATGTTTTAGGTGTGGTATCAATCCATAATACAAAGTTTGATTATGAGAATGATACAATCTTATCTTCCCATCCCACACTTTGTTTTTGTATGCGGGCATAAACTTATATCCAGGCACCATAAACGTAAAGTGTTCGCTTATTTCCATACCTTCACCTTTTTCACAGTGAACGTAAGCGTATACATCGTTTAGCTTTGATACCTTGATGGCTGACATTACAACTCACCACCTGTCAGTTTCATATAGTCTATAGCATTTTTGATTTGAAAGTTTCTTTGGTTTAGATTCTTAATGATTTCTTCCAGCAAAGACATCTTCTCTTTTTGATTGACAATCTTTATGTTTGTCTGTATGATTTCTTTGTCCGACTGCATATACATCTCAGTCTCTGTCTTAAGCAACAACTTGTCAAAAGGTTCCCAGCCTCGCTCTTTGAGTTCTTCTTCAGACATTTTGCCTGCGTAGTACTCGTGCTTAGCCAGATACATTTCTTTGCTTTGAAACTCTGCTGCTTTTAATCTGCGGCGCTCTTCGTAATATATCTTCATATACTTACTGTGCAGCACTGGAATCCTTAGCGATTCAGCGCCTAGCATTGTAGAGTCTATAAGAGAATCACTTTTCCATTCTTCAATAATTTCATCAAGTGTCATAAAAAATCCATAATAAGCCGAAATGTCACATTATAACATAAAGTTTAGTTTATGTCAATAAAGTTGCTTCAAGATATGTGTATGCAAATGTCGCGGTTGTTGTCTGGAAGTCTTGCCCTTCAGATGTGCTTAGATTGAACCCCGTAAGTTCTACAGGAAATATGTCATAAAACTTGACATCAATGTTATTGTTGTTAGCATTCGTCTTAATCAATAAAGAAGCGTCGGACGTAACACTGTTCTCTTTTCCTGCAACTTTTGTTAGCGTTCCTAGTTTGTCCAATGAAGTAGGATTTCCAAGATTGACCATCCAATTGTAGATATCAAACCAAGACTGCATATCCTCATCAACTGCATACGTGATTTGCAATTGTTCGTATCTCAACTGATTACCTGGATTGTATACTGCAGTGTACGGGGAGTTTGTCTGTACAGGGTCCATAGTAATAGATGGCATAACAACACCCTGTATAAAGAACGTGAAGTTTGGTAAGCGTTCAATAACAAACTCGTATTTGTTGTTTGCTAAAAAACTTAGATTAGTGGGTGCCATTCAATCAATCTCTTGTTTAATATTTGTATTTATAACGCATAAAAAAAGGGGCTCCGAAGAGCCCCTTAAACATCAGTCTTATTGCTGATTTGATATTACATCAAGTTAGCAATCGCAATGCGACGATAGTAGATGTTTTGATCACCAGCAGCAGGTGAAGTAACATCAATCGCGCCAGCGCCATTTGTAGTAGCAAATGGGTTAGCGACCATGCCGTAACGAGTCTTGAAGCCGATCTTAGGCTGGAACGTATCTTGACCAACCGCACGTACCATCTGGAGAGGTACGTAAGGGCAGTAGAAAAGACCAGCATCATATGAAGACGTGCCTTTGTAGCCCATAGTTGCGTAGTGAAGACCATTAGTAGCATTGAAGTAAGGATCGATGTACACTTTAACACGACCATTCAATACACCAGCGAACGTGTTGCCAGTGTCATCTACTTGAAGGCTGTTAGAAAGAGCAGGAGTATAATCCAGAACACCAGCCATCTGAAGAGCAGAAGCTACGTCAGAAGAACAGATGAGAAGATTACCCTTGCCGCGACGTGTAGCACGAGCGATTTCGTTTGCTTCACGCTCAAGTTCGAACATCAAACCCTTGAACTTTTCAACTGACCAACGACCGTTAGCATCAACGTCGAGGTCAAATGTGCCAGGCGTAGCTGTTTGCTGAGCGCCTTGCTTAGCAGTGATGTTGATTGTACGAACAACTTCACGGTTGATTTCAGCGAGGATTTCAGCAGAAAGAATGTTAGCAAGTTCTTGCTCAGCGTCCAAACCATGAACTGCTTTCAAGTCTTGCGCCAATTCCATTGTGTATTCTGCTTTCAGAGCACGGCTCTTAGCTGATACAGCAACTTTATCGATAGTGAAAGCCATTTCTTTGAATTGATTAGTAACACCCAACTGTTCAGCTTCGGAAGTTGACATGCCTTGACCTACAGTGTAGACACCATCAACTGGGCTGCTCGTTGCACTGTGCGTACCGTTGCTAAGTGAACCGGCAGAGTCCTGGTTAGAGAAGCCAGTATCAGCTTCATTAAAGAGGGCTTCAGCGCCAGTTGGATCGGTGTAGTGTGAACGCATAGCAAAGATCAAGCCAGTAGGACCTGACATAGGCTGTACGCCGCAGATGTCATAAGCGATAAGATTAGGCATAGCACGACGTACCAAAGAAATCAGTACGGGATCTACAAAATCGACACCAGCAGCATCTACCGCACCTGCAGCACCAATGTTATTACCAATAACGTTAGTTGTTTCATTCAACAATGAAGTTTGTTGAACATAACCACCTGATTGGCCTTCTCGGACAGCGATTTCTTGGTTCTCAAGAAGCTGAGCCATTACAGCACGCTTGTGAGCATTTTCAATCTTAGGCATGGAAGCATGCTCAAGAATGGGAGCCCACTTTTTCTGTAAAATATCTGTTGACATAGTTTTCTCCTTTGAGTAAATTCTAAACTCTGTTATTATTTATAAAAAATTAACTTTTAACAATGCTTGAAAGATTTTGAACGTATCTTTGCATCAGAGGAGAAATTGTAGCTTCAGACAACTCTTCAGTTGCATCTTCTACGAGACTTTCTTTTTCTGATACTGATTCAGTAGATTCGGTGAAGTACTTCTTCTTGATCATTTCAGCTTTCTCAGTGTAGTCTTTTTCTGATTCGAATTCGACATTTTCTGACAAAGACTTGAACTTCTCAATTTGAACTTCTGTCAAACCTTCAGAAACTTGCTCAAGTACCTTTTCTTTCTTCAGTGACTTCAACTGCTCAGAAAGCTCGTTGTTATCGCTGACGGCTTTGTCAAGCTCACCCTTCAGAGACTCAATTTCATTAGCGAAATTTTCTACTACGTCAACTTTGTCTTCAGGGATATCTACGTAATGCTCAACGAAAAGGTTTTTCAGACCTACCATGAAGTCCTCTACCATTTCAGCACGAATACCACGCTCTACCGCGAGTTTGTTTTCTTCCATCCACTCGGAAACAACATACTCAAGGTATTCATCCACTTTAGATACTAAGCCTTCGGCGAAAGTATTAGTTTCTTCTTCGAATTTGGCGTCAAATTCTTCTTGCAGCTTTGCAGTGTTTTCTTTAACACGCTCAGCAACAACGGCTTCAAAGATAGCCTTTGCTTGTGACTTGTACTCTTCTGACAAATCTTCGCCAGAAAACAGCGCATCAACATCAATAGAAGATTGCTCTTCAACAACTTCTTCAGTTGTCTCGACCACTTCCTCTACCGCTGTGTCAACAGTGTTTTCCTCTAAATCATGCTGGATTTCTGCTGTCATACGATTCTCCTTTTAAAAAATAATTTGAGTCAATTATTAAGTTATTTATAAAAACAATAGTTTCAACTATAGACTTTTTAGGAAGGATGTGAAAATTTTCAACTTCGCTTCCTGCAATTGTTTAGTAGATGCTTTCTTAATAATCTTTTTCGACTCTTCGATTTGTTTTTCCATCCAGTGGCCATCTACGCAAACCCACTCTCTGTTTTCCATGATACCTCGAACGAACGCATCGGGAG
>Ga0255759_10001892_pt1 | contig 18776 bp, 6 predicted proteins | sample 101ome_20_FD_179959 | JGI IMG/M metagenome (GOLD analysis project Ga0255759, IMG submission 179959) | Coastal salt marsh microbial communities from the Groves Creek Marsh, Skidaway Island, Georgia - 101404AT metaG (version 2) | ecosystem: Environmental > Aquatic > Marine > Intertidal zone > Salt...
TACAAGTTCGAAAGCATAATATCCGCTTGATGTTCCCCAATAAACATCTCCGTTAGCATCTGCTAACAATGATGTTCCTTCAGCACCAATCGGTAATCTCTTGTTGTTACCTGATGCATCAACAGTTAATACATCACCTCTGGTTGTCAGAGGTACTTTGGTATTAATTGTTGTATTAACTGTGCCAATTTCTGTATCAACATAAGTTTTAACAGCTTGTTCTGTTGGAACAGCGGTGTTGCTGTTACCACTTAGCAATCCATCAGCACTGAATTCGTTAATACTTTCACCTAGCTGAGCACCAATACTACCCAATCTCAAACTTGTAAGACCGCTCAGGTCAAATGCACTAGCATCCAATGTAGCACGACCTGTAGCTTGGTCAATTCTAAAGAAGTTACCTACTCTAAAGTTACCATCTTGGTCTGTACTTGCATAATAAACACGACCTGGTAGTGTCTCTGTAACTTCGTTACCTTGTGCCGCTGCTTGAGTTGGTTCACCTGGATAGTTTGTAGTTGTTCTACCACCTGTACCAATGCTCAAGAAGTCGTGTCCTGTTAAGCGCACTTGACTGTAGTTGTATCTAATATTAAAGTGTTGTCCATAGAAACTAGGTGCTGTGTTTTGCTTTTCTTGGCTTAGTGTTAATACTGCCGTGCCACCAATACGAGGATCTACACTTGGTACATATCCGCTTACTGTAGTAATAATGAAACTGTTTGTATCCACACCATAGTTAACATCGTCTGTGTAATCTGTGTTATCTACAGGATTATAAGTCTGTCCACTAGTAAATTGAATACTACCACCTGCTCTTGGTTCTTCATCTAGTCCACCTAGTACCAGTGAGAATCCAAACTGTCCAAGGTTGGCATCGCCTGCTACTGTAGCACTTTGAGCATCTTGTGCAGTGATTGTGCTAGTATCGGGGAATACATAGAATGTTGGGTGACCACCGATATGTCTTTCTAATGCTGTAGCATTAGCCGCTTGCAAATACATTTGTCCATTGCCCATATTTGCATGATTGTAACATGCAAAGAAAATATTTGTATTTAATCCAGCTTGTCCATTGGGGATTTTAAATCTCAATTCTCTAGACGTAGCAGCATCAAATCCCGCAACGTATGTTCCTAAATCTGGTTGTGCTACACCATCTAGGTAATAACTAACACCTGTTGTAAATTCATTTGCACCGTTTGAATCTCCGGACGCTGTTGCTAGATACATAGGATGTCCAGCGTTAGTTGCATCGTTTTGTTCAAATATGTATTGACGTTCTTCGTATACATCGAATGCAAGATCAATCCAGTTATTGAAATAGTATCTGTTTCCTGTTCCCAGGTATTCTGGAGGACCTACGTTTACTTTAAGTGTTTGTCCTGCGACACCCATTCTAGTGTTGTTTACAACCAATCTATGGTTTACTACCAAGTTGGTTTGAATATTTGCGATATCTGCTTCTGGAGAATCTGCTACACCAAAATCACACTGTGTCATTGTAGTACCATTTAGAATTCTTGTTGCACTACCGCCACTTGTATATGCACCAAATCCAGTACCGTCTACGCTGGACGTAAGTCCTGCATCGTTGTAAAGTTCTAGTGTAGTGGCTGTAACATTAGCAGCATAATAATCATTGCCGTTTAGCTCTGTCATACCGCCTACGCCGGTTATTGCTTGAACAAGTTGACCATTAGCATAACCATGTCCTGCTCCAAAAGTTAAAATAACTGGATTACTACGTGTAGCGTCAGTGATGTTTTCTGTTACAAATCCCCAACCTGCTTCTGATCTTGTATCAAAATAGTTGGTTAAATCATAGTTAGTACATAGTTTAAAACTAGTCGCATCTACAACATCTGCGTACCATGTGCGCTTATCACCGGCAGCAAAATCACCTAACAATGCTGACCAGGCTGGTTCTCCAACATTACTAAAATGTACTTTATCACCTTCACTTAGTCCATGTGGACCACCTAGTGTCGCGGTGCCACCAGTTGTGTATGCTGTAAATGCACTACTGTCTGTTCCATCTAGTGTAAATGTGTTTGCATCTACTACTGTAATTGTATAACTGTTGCCATTTAGTTCTACCATGCCGCCTACGCTTGCAAAACTAATTGATTGTCCTGTTTCAAAACCGTGCGCTGTAGCTGTTACACTAGCAGGGTTTGCTTGTGTTACGCCTGTAACTGCGGCATCTAATTGTGTTGTGATAGCTGCTTCTTGAGCAATACTAATGCTAGATGCTACTCTACTACCAGTTTTTGCAGCACCTGTAATAATGTCACCAACTGTAAATCCTTCGCTGGTTGCTAGTGTAGCTGGATCATATGTGACTGTGTCACCATACATATATCCATTTACAGGAACCTCTGTTGTGTCAAAACCTGTACTAATACATCCGTAAGTACCATAACTGTTGTTACCGTTCAATGAACGTATTTTGCCGCCGCCACTTGCTACATATCCCATGTCACAATAGTAAGTAAAGCAGGATACAATCTCGCTCAAGCCGTTGTCTTTGATCCAAAAACCAATGCCGCCGTCATGAACTTGTGTGAATGTATGGAACACCATTGATCCTGGATTACTGGCTGCCCCTGTTACACTACCGTCAATGATAGCACCAACACCGCCTGTTGAGAATGCACTCGATTCTTTGATGTATGGTGATTTTAAAATCACTGCATTTGGTTCTAGTCTAAAATATACGCCTTTAACTGTTGCGTCTTCTGGATCTGTAGGTGTTGTTGTTCCCAATTGGAAACCAGTTAGTCCTCTACAAAGAATACCTTCAATCATTGTACCTGTGTTCACAAAGAACATCGTAGTTTCAGCGTTTGGTGTTACACCATCGTCACTGATACCAACACCAAAGCCATTGTCATTTACTGTGTCTGGTTCGATAATACAGTTACGTTGTCCATCACCAACAATAGTTGTGTTAGGTGGAATATGAATTGGAAGTTGCTCTAAGTATGTACCATCTTTAATAAAGATGGTAGCCGGTGTTCTATTAAGAACATCAGCATTAATATAATCACAAGCATATCTCAAACTAGCAAACGCATAGTCAATTGCTTGTCCGTGATCAGGATCATCTGCACTACTAGTCGAATCTTCACTTACATAGAAAATTTTATCATTGGCGCCACTAAACTCCCAACTATAGTTTACACCATCTGGAGTTTGTAGATACTTACCAGCATTGCCTGCTGTGTTTGGAAGCACGTAACTAGCACCAACAACGAAACTATCCCATAAACCGTTTCCGTTGTCAATAAAGAAGTCACTACCTGCGGTATGGTCTTGTGTCGCAATGTATGTACTAACACTTTCACTAACAATATCATCTTTAAGGTATGTTGTGCCGCTGACCCAACTACCCATGTAGCGAACACCGCTGTTAAACTTTTGCCATTTTGGTGGCGGTCCGGCTAAATCTGTATCAAATACACCAGCTGTATGACTGATCAAACACTGATATGTATTACCGCCATGATTTACTAGATCATTTATAGCATAATAAGTAGCTGTTGTCCAAGTTCCTCTTGAGTTAACACCTGTTTGTACAATTTCCCAAGTTCCTGGATTTAAATCAGGCGCTAAGTTTGTGTTGTCTGACAAAGCACGATATGTGTTGCCTCCGTAGCGAACCGTTTGCCCAACTCTATAATTGTTTACACTTTGCCATTCGCCTTGGTAGTCAATACCTACATTGTATAATTCAAAATATGTTGGATCTGTTGGCAAATTACCTGTTGATTCTGCTGTACAACGATAGATATTAGCACCGTATGCTACTAAGTCTCCGGGTACATACGCTGTAGCTGCATTATACACACCTTCTGCACTAATACCACTTACAAATTGTTCCCAGTAAGTTATTTGTGTAGGAAGATTACCCGAAGTATCTTGTTTAGCAATATAAACCTGTGCACCATATTTGACAATATCATTTGCTTGATATAGTCTAGCTGGATCGAATTCGCCTTCCCACTGAATACCATCTGCAAATTGACTCCAGTAAGTAGGATTTGGTGGAGTTTGACCTTGGCTGTCTGCTATTGCAATATATACAACACCACCGTGTGCGACACCGTCGCCTACTCTATACTGTGTATTTGTATCCCATTCTTCTCTAAATTTAAAACCTTCTACCATCAGGGCCCAATAAGCTGGGTCAGTTGGGAGGTTTCCTGATGTTCTTACTACATTGCTGTAGACATACACGTTACCACCATACTTTACGATATCATTTATCTCGTATTCAGTGGCTACACTCCAGTCTCCTGCAAAGTGAAATCTTAATTTACCAAGGTCTATAATTGTTGCCATCTCTCGATCCTATTTTAATGTGTACTACTATTTATGACAAAAACTTCATTTGTAAATGTCCAGTTGAGTGATTGAATTCAAACTCTATCGTGTCTATGCTCCAAAAATGTTGTTTGTAATCATCGCCACCGATATTATCTGGTTGTGGTAACATAATAGGATCACTGTCGTCAGCTCTAATAATTTCTACGGTACAATCTCCTGTTGCTGGATCTAATTTAAATCCATAGAAAGTTTTATCGCCTAATTGTGTTCCTTCGTATATACCACCTGTACTGTCTGTTCTATTTACATTAGTTGTCATTGGTTCGCCTCAATTAGCACACTTGCATTCACAGTGAATGCATCTGATTTTTCTGCTTTTACTCTAAGCCCATCGCCAGTTAATAGATAAATCTTATTATCCTTAACTAGGTCAACTGATTCATTAGGAAACACTTTGTAATTGTAAGCAATATTTGTTACATCACCGTTTGAATGTTCAACTTCTAGTGTAATTGGCATTGCACTGCCATACACATTTGTTACATAAACACTGTGAATAAAGTGTTGTCCACTTTGCATGTTACTGACCAGTGCAGTACCAGTCGCTGTGTCGATTGTGTCTGTTTTATAAACCGTAAAAGTTGGCATTTGTTTTCCTATTTTATATATTTATTACAAATTTAAATATCCGAACAGTGCATTACCACCACCGCCGCCTGCGCCCGGAACCCATTCGGCTGTGTTTGCATCGTATACTAATGCTTGTCCGTTTGTAGGTGGATTTGTGTTGATGTCTACGTCACTTAAATCTCCAAGTGCAGTTGCAAATGCAGGAGCATTTTTAACATAACTCCACTGTATGTCTCCTAAAAACTCGTCTGCTTGTACTTGTGCTAGTGTATAGCCAGTTGCTGTTGTATCAACTGTGCTGGTTGCTGCAAAACTCTGTGTACTATTGGTAAAGAATTTAAAACGTCCATCTGTAGCATCTCTAAAAACACCGCTGGCTCTATCAACACCGCTTTGTTCATACAAACCTACAAAACCTGTGTCAATATTTGCACTGGGTGTATCGTTTAATAGTATAAGAGGGTCTTGGCTACTAATCGTTGTAACATTGTTAATAGTCTGTGTGCCAGTAATTGTGATATCACCAACTTCAATACTGTTAAATGTTACATCATCTCTGTTGTAAACATTATCCCAATCTACACGACCTTCAAATTCGTATGCAACTACTGTGCCGCCTGTGTAGCTAGCATGTGTTTTGTCTAGTGTTGTTCCTACTGCTGGTGTATAGTTGGTATAAAAGTTAAACTTTCCGTCACTAGCATCTCTGAATATACCTGCTGTTCTATTTGCACCATCATTGTAATTGTAAATTGTACCAATATCAATGAAGTCAGCAGTGTTGCCATCTGCTAAAAATATTTTACTATCTGTAACTGTTAGTGTAGTTTGGTTAACTGTTGTAGTTGTACCTGCAACGTTTAAGTCGCCTGAAATGTCAACATTTCGTGCATCAATATCTCTAACAACAATGTCTTGAACAAGTCCGCTTGCTAAGTGCTGATCTACCTTAGCATTTGTATAGTAAAGATTAGTACTACCTTCAGTTAAGTCGTCTGTGGTCTTGGCTGCAAATGCAGTATTAAAGTCATTTTGACTAAACGTTGTGCCTGGAACAAAATTACTGCCGTTCCAAACCAGTGCTTCTCCGTTCCCAGGAGTAACTGTAGTAATATCAACATCTTGTAAATCACCTACACTTGTAAGAGCAATAGCTGCATCAAAATCAGTTTGACTAAAGCTGTCTCCTGCTATCCATTCTCCAGCTGCGGTATCATATATCAGTGCTTGTCCGTCTAGTGGAAAAGTTGATAAGTTAACATCACCTAAACTGTCTAAGTTGTGATTGGCAATACTGAAAACTGTAGCATCAAGTGTTTTGTTAAAAACCCAACGATCAGTTATAGCATTGTACAGTAGAGTAGCATTTGCACCAGCTACTCTAATTCCTGCACCATTTGCACCTGCTGCACTAACAGCATCTTTGGCAATTACAATTTCTTTATCACTAACGGCTAGTGTGGTACTGTTTACAGTGGTTGTAGTACCATCTACTTGCAAGTTACCAGCAACAACCAGTGTTCCTGTGTTGTCTCCTACACCTGCAGGATCAATAACAAAAGTAGCAGGACCTGCAATATATCCAGTTGTAACTATGTTACCAGCAGTGCCTCCTGCTAGGAAATTGTTTACTCTAGTATCTGTATAGTAAAGATTAGTAGTGCCTTCAGCAAGTCCGTCTGTATCTGCTGGACCACCGCCACCACTTGCGGCTATACGTGCATCTACCCTAGCATCTGTATAATATAAATTAGTACTGCCTTCAGTTACTGAATCAGTATCCAAAGCAATAGCAATAATATCGCCTGTTGTTTGATCTACGTCTAACTGATTGGCTAAACCAGCAAGTTCGAAATTTTTACTCACCATAATATGTGTCCTAGTCTGCTACACATATTTAGCTGTTATCACGCACTTCTTATTTTGATATTTTTTATTTTGCCTTTGAATGGTACATTAGGACCAGGATTGCCTGTGTTAGCACCTGCGCCAATCATCAATTGATTCCAATCAATACCGCCGTCTGCACCGCCGCTTGAAGTTGATATAATGCCATTTGATGTTTTACTAGATCCTGATAAGCTAGACCCAGCACTTGTTTGATAGAACCAGTTTCTTGTGTCTGTAGATGAATAAATTCTATAACTTACAAAGAATTTAGTATAACTGCTTGACCATTGTTGTCCAGTTCCAAAACCATAGGCACCTAGATTGCTGCCTGCAATACTCAACTGTGGTCCATTGTATCCTGGAGTACTCCAGTCGTAGTATCCAACAAGATATCCTTCTGCGCCATTATAACCATTACCTTGGTTGTACGTACAAATTACCCATTGGTTGCCTCCATTGCTTGGATCAACTTCTGCTTCAAATTCCAAATCAAACCCAGTTACTACATTACTAGCATGTGGCATTAATGCAGGAGATACTAGTGTATTTGTGGTTTGTGATCCGGTGAATGTATATTCGTTGGTGTTTACATAATCCCATTCACCTGTTCCTGAATTATCAGTGTGTAGTACTATACATCCTGCAATAGCTGTTTCTCTACTAGAGCCACTGCCGTTGGTATAATCAAATTGCACACTGGAAGGTCTAGTGTCTCCATCTGCATAAAATTTCCAGGTTGCTGCCATTGCTTCGCCATTGCCACCACTGTTGAGACTGTTTTGGGTGGTCATTCCAGTAGTATCATTGGTAACTGTATAAGCGTTTGTTGATCTTGTACCACCACTAGAGAACAGCAAACAAGCGCCATCTGCAACACTCACTGTGGTTCTTGGTTTATCTATATCATTTATGCCTCTGAAATGTTTGGCACTGATACTTACAATTGGTACGTCAGCTCTATAATGCCAACAGGCAGCAATTTCGTTGCTTCCTGTTTGGCCAGACCAGGTTGCTCCGCTTTCAGTACCGCTAGCAATTTTATACCAAATTCTCTGATCCACGGCTGCGTGTTCTGCATCTGCAAGTTTAGTAAATCCTTGACTTCCATAGTTTCCGCCCCAACTTATGTCTGTAGTAACGTCTGGTCCATATTCGGTAATGATTAATAAATCGCCTGACTGAATATTGGTTGGAAGGCTTAGTGTAGCAGTTGAATTATTTCCGCTATCAGTTCTAGCAAGATATGTCAGTGAACTAATACCACCTTCAATTACTTGTACTTGTGCTGACTCTGCTACTACTGATCCACTGGTACTCACAGTACGCACACGAACGTAAAACAGTTCTCCTCCTTCTACGTTACTTTCATCTATAGGAGTAACTGTGAACGATCCAGAATTGCCTGTAATTGTAAAGCTGCCACTGGTAGAAGAAAAATCTGCATCTGCTGTTGTAACATTTTCAATAGTCCAATAAAGAGTGGTACTGTCAGGAACATTAGTTGTTGTTACATCAAATGTAAATGCACTACCTTCATTTGCGTCGACTGCTGAAACAACGATTGTTCCATTCATTGCACTGTGATTGCTACATTGATAATAGTATGTTCCGGGTGCAGTAGGTGTCCAACTAATAGTCGAGCCGCCACTAGCACCTTGTCCAGTAGCACCTGTTACTAGGTTTCCTGTACCTGTTCCTTGCGATGTTTTAAAGTATATAGGATGACTTGAACTTGCATTATTAGTAATTGTAATAGTATCACCTGCAAGAATGTTAATACTATCGTTATCTCCCGACACAGCGCCATCTCTGTCTGTAGCATTACTGAATGTATATGCACTAGAACCATTAGCTGTTACATCAGCTGTGTACGCTGTGGCTCCACTTGGCGCTACTACATAGGTCGCTGATGCTACTACAGTGATAGTAAAGTTTCGATCAGTAAACTGATTTTCATCATCTGTAGCTCTAACTGTAAAAGGATAGCTAGTGTCAGATAACTCAGCTGGTGCTGTTCCTGAAATAGTATTCCCACTCAAACTAAGACCAGTTGGTAAGCTACCACTAACTATTGTATATGTAATTGATCCCGAATCAGTTTCACTTGCTACTAGAGAAATGCTTACACTATCTCCTTCGTTAAACGATCCTAAGCTGCCTGCACTGGTTGTCCAAGCGGGTACACCATTGTAACTAATTGCATTAACACTAGTTGCTTGGGAGCCTCCTGGACTAATAAGAACTAGATCGTAATCACCTGCAGTTTTTGCAGGAGTAGTAAATGTAATTTCAGTGTCGTTTACAACACTATAAGAAATAGATACACTATCCAATAACAGTGTACTTCCAATTTCAAAGTTAGTACCAGTAACAGTAACAGTTTCTCCACCTAGAGGATCTGTAGCATCTGCTCCACTAGCATAACTTATATTAGTTATTGTAGGGAATGTATTAAGACTGTACCAACCTGTTCCTGTGTATTTTTCAACAGTTGCAGTATCTGTGTTATATCTTAACGTACCAACTGTTGGCGTAACTGGACGTTGTGCTGTGGTACCTGTGGGCAACACAAAATTATTAGATATTCTAGCATCTACTCTAGCATCTGTGTAAAATAAATTAGTACTACCTTCAGTTAAATCATCTGTGTTTGTTGTGCCTGCTTGTTGCCATGTAGTTCCATCCCAGATATAAAGTATGTTGGTATCTGTAGCAAATGCTTGATCACCTGCATTGTTGTTTGTTAGTGGCAAATAAGTGCTATCGTCATATACATTAACACTAGTAATAACTGTAGTTCCATCTTCAACAACCAGTTCTGCTGTACCAGCTACTTCACGTATTTTATTTTCAAAACTAGGTGTGTTTTCTACATATGTAGCCAAATCCTGTGGAACAAATGTGTTAGTACTTGCATCATACACAAGACACATCTGATTAACAAGACTTGGAATAGAACGTAACTCAATGGGAGTTTTATGTCCTTCTTGGTCATGTTGTGCGTATACCACATAGTTACCATTGATGTTTGTTTCAACGGCTAAATCTTTAATAGTAATTGCTCCACGCATCATACTGTGATTACCACATTGATAATAAAGAGTATCAGGAGCATCGTTTGGAACAGTAAATGTTACAGTGCCGCTATCAGTGCGAGACCCAGTAACACCATCTGTATATTCTCCAAAGTATGTGCCTGCACTAAAATTGGTTCCATTATCTGTTGTAAAATAAAATGGATGTCCTGTTGCTGTAATATCAAATGTATATGTGCCGCCTCTGCGTAAAGGTCCTATGTTAGGATTATCTCCGGTGCGTGGTCCACTAAATGTATATGCTGTCATTCCATTGTTAGTAACTGTGTAAGTTACTGTAGGTGCAGTTAGCGTAGGAAGTGTAATCGTGCTAGGTACACTGATACTCAACCGCTGTACAGTGGTATCTGCGCCACCGTTTATATCAGGATGACTGTCAGTAAAAGTACCTTGATCTGTTACCCAACTAATATTATTTTGTGTACCAGCACCATCAATCCATTTAAAATGAATTGAATGCGTTTGTGTCATTGAACCGTACTGTGTCGCAGCAAAATTGTTAACAGTATACGTGCCTTGTTTGTATAAAGGAACATTTACTTCTGGACTGTTAGTAATAGTTCTACGTGCATATGGAAGTGTACTTTGCTCCCAAGTCCATAGCCAAGTTGTATCAGCACCTGCGTCCGGGGCTGCAACTTGTATTTCAAGTACTTCGGGTGCAATAGAAAGATTTACATCACTGAGTTTTTCAATTGGTATACTGTTAGCTGCAATACTGTCACTTGTAATAGCATTGTCTTCAATTGCTTCACCTGATATTTTATTAATAGGCATGTGTTTTCCTTAGGCTTGTGATTCTGACCAACTAATACGTCCACTTACAATAAATGGATTACTACCTGTAACTGCACTAGCATCTTCTGCTAGTGTTGCTACAACTGTTAACACGTCTGGTCCATCTGGAAATACGTTGTCTCCCCCAAGAATACTGTTACCTAGTGTAGCAATATCTCCCAAATCTTCTGTGGTCAAGACAGGTGTACGTCCAGAGGTACCAGTACCACCTTGAGCGTCAAAGTTAAACACACTAGCGCCACCTGAAATTGTATCAATGTTTTCATGTAGAATCAATTGACTCAAACTTGGATTAGTAACACGGCTCCATGCATTTGAACTTAGCTGTCCATTAAGTACAAGTCGGACTGTAGTAGCATGTGTACTCAAAATGTTAACACCATTTAGAATCAGCTGCATTCTATTGACAATTTCTCTTTCTCCTAAGAATCCTGGAGCACCTGTATCAACACTCGGAGCAAGTCTAATACTAATCAAAGGTATATCTTTAGCAACGTTAAGCTCACCACCTGTTGCAGCACCAATGGCGTAACTACTACTACCCGCTGCTCCAGTTGGAGATTGATCAAGTATTAATAAATTTCTTATACCATAGGTACTCCAATTGTTGCTAGCACCGTATAAACTTTGTACACTAGATTGATAAGGTTGTTGACTGAGTCTACTATTATTAGGATTGGCAGTTTCAGTACCAGCATTAAGATTTGCACCAGTAACTTCTATGCCAGCAGTTACCTGGTTTAATGTACTATCACCGCTATCTAGTAACAGTGCTGGTCCAGCAAGTCTGTATTGATTGCCTGATCTAATATAATAATTTTGAGTTGTTTCAATACTTGCACTAGTTGTTAACTGACTAACACCGGTCAATGTAATGTTTTTACTAGGTGCGTTAAAGATATATGCTTTGTCTGGATCAAATGTCCCATCCATAATAACACTAGTACCCCAGTGTGCTAGCGCAGGAACATAAGTCGGAGTTCCTACATTTTCAATTTCATAACGTGCAGGAACGTTACCACTACGCATATATGCTTCGGTAAATTCGTTACCGTGTATAAAACTGTGTACGTATTTTACATTACCGTTTTGATCTTTAAAACCAAAACGAACTTTACCGGCACCATACCAGCTATAATCAACATACGCCATCTGAATACGATATGGATTTAATATAAAGCCTGTGTATCCAGTTCCGTCACACGGATCTAGATTCCAATCACGTTGTGCAACTTTGGTTGTTTCTGTTTTAGTAACAACAACTTTTTCTTGTGTGGCTCCTCTATAACCCGGAATAATATGCATTATTGTATCACTGTCAATTTTACTAACTTTATAGCTTTGACCTTTGATAACAATCATATCACCTTTAGAAACCTGACTTAAAAATTTAGTACTAAGTCCTGTTATAGTACTATTTCTAAAAGTAACATTAGCATATCCACTGATTTGTCTAATACTACTACGTCTACAGCAATACAATTCATTGCCATCAAATTCAAAGAAAATACCGTTTTGATCATCAAACAATCCACATTTGAGCAAACTATTTTCCCAACTCTTAACATAATATTCAACAATACCTGTAGCAGAACTGTCAGTTGGAGTACCTTTTAAATCAACAGTAAATGTGAAGTCATCAATAACCGTTTCTACTGTTAATGTTCCGTTCCATAAATTTGTTGTAGGCGAAGGATCAACAGGCGTAGTAACTTCAAATCCCATTCCGCTGTGATTTTCACAATACACATAAAGTGTAGGAGCACTTGTTGGTACAACTATTTCTGTATAAGCGCCAGCTTGTCCTGGTGTTCCGTTGTAAGACACTCCGGTAGTATATTCTGTACCACTGTCGTGTATTCCATCTGGTGTAGTACTAAATTTCAATGGATGTGTTGAGTTACTGCTTTCTCCTTGATCAAATCTATAAGTTCTTCCTTCGTATAATTCTAAAGTTGAAATTTGATCTCCGTCTATGTAGTATACATTGCCTGCACCTGGATTAACTACAGTAACATCATATTCTATAATGCCCCACGAATCAATAGCAGCATTGGTACTTCCAGTAGTAACAATTTGTAATCCTTGACTCAATCTATGAGGGAATCGAGTTGTAATTGTTCCAACTTGTAAGTTACGTGTAAATGTATCAATTTGACTTGTTGGACTAAAGTTAACAGCAAATGATACTTGAATACCTTTACCTGACTGATAACGGAAGTATTTGCGTGTCTGACGTATCATTGTACTGTCTGGGTTTGTGCTTGGTATAAGTTCAACACCACCATCATACGGTCTGTGCAGTGCAAAACCATCTGGTCTCAACAACAAACTTGTGTTTTGTAAATAATTTACATTGTCAACCGCAGTGCCCGGTAATGGTTCTGTAACAGTGATTTGAATGTCACTGTTAACATAATCAATTGTACGTTCAATCATTGAACCAGTGTCGCTAACTCTGTTTACACTAGCAGAGGATCCTGCTGTAGTAATAGCAATAATGTTAGTGTTTGCATTAGCATCTGTCGCTGTATAGTGTACTGTGAAAGTATCTCCTGTTACTGCTCTAGCAAAATAAACTTTACCAAATGTGACTCCTGACGGAGCACTTAGGCCTGTAAAGTAGATCATATCTCCTGTTACAATAGTATTAGCTGCGGCAGTTAATATGTTACTACCAACAGTTGTAATACTTGTTGTTGTAGTTGTTTCAGGAACATTAACAAAGAACGTATCACCTTTGTTAAAATAACTGGTAAAGTTTGTATTTTCGCCTGTAATAGTATAACTGTTAGCTGCGAAGCTCACCGATCCTTGTCCACTAAAACTACCAACAATTGTAGTCGGCTGTAAACTAATTGTTCCTGTAAGTTCAGTTGAACTTGATCCTGCTTCAGCAATGCTGAGATTATTTCCTAACAGTGCCTGTTCTTGTGTTAGTGCAAGTTGTAAGAAATCTTTGTTTACTCTAATTGCATAATATGTTGTTGCAGTAGTAAGTCCATTTACATTGGTTGTTCCAGTTTCTGTGTAAGTTACAGCGTCACCTGTAATAAATCCGTGATTGGTAATATACAGTGCATTAAATGCTGCTACAACACTTTCTTGACCTGTTACTACTTTGTCTCTGGCTTCAATAGTTGTTGAGCTAGGCAACGTAAAACTAAGTTGATCTGTAGCTGTTGATCCAACATTATAAAGTCCATCAGCAGCACCTACGAAATTTGAAGTAAATGTGTGTGTTTCATTAGACGGAGTTGATGTTAAATCAACAATATTCACTTTTGTAAATGTACTTATACCACTACCATATCCTAATAGATCTACTCTATCAGTGTTTGCAATTGCCTCAGCTTGACTGTAATGTAAACTAAAATTGTTTGCGTTTATTACATATACCCAATATATATCACCTGACTTTAAACCTATTATAGGAGTACTAGCTGTGTATTGAACAGCGTCTCCTGTAACAAATCCATGAGAATTATAAGTAATATCGTTTCCAGTCAGATCAATTTGACTGCTACTATTTCCAGTAACTGAAACACCTTGGCCAAATGTATTTTTTGTAGTGCTTAATTTAAATCTGTCGCTATTTTTAAAAGCAACATAATATGTTGCCGCATCTGTTAAGCCCCCGATAGTAATACCACCAGCATCGCTATAAACTAGATCATCGCCTTCATTGAAAGTATTTCCTGGTATTTCAATGGTATTAGCATTAGTATTTCTAGCTGTATATTCCACTCTATATTCAAGATTTGTCGATCCATATGAAGTAAAATAGATTGCAGATCCAGATACACTGTCAAATGCCAATCTGTTTTCATTTATAACCACAGCTTTATATTGAGAGCCTGATGAAAGACCTGCAGGAAGAGTTCCTGTTAGTGCAGTGATAGTAACAATTGTCTCTGTGTTGCCAGACGGTATACCATGATTAGGAACCCAAAGTGAACTTCTCTTAAAATCATTGGTGAGATTAACCCATACACTATCTCCTGAATTATTATAACTATAACTAGTGTAAGATCCCGCACTGGAACCTACTCTAGCTGCATAACTAAGGCTAGTACTATATCTATAAGCATAGTAGTCATAACTTGTACTTCTAAGATCAAACATGTCGTTTGGTTCAGCAAAACCAATACTGGTTGTAATACCACTGCCGTCTGTTTGAATCAAATAACCACTGAATCCTCTGTTGTTTGCGGCAATAGATCCAAATTCAGTATTAACATTACTACTTAAAAGATCACGGGTGTTGAAATAATATGATCTATAAGTTGATCGATAATAATAAATCTGTTTGCCTTGAGCAAATGCACTTTTAACAATTCCTGCATTGGAGCCTGTGCCTGACAGGCTCATTCTATAGCTGGTACTGCCTGCTCCGTTGGATACACGTCTATAGTGTACAGCAACTTCAGTAGGACTAATGATATTAAGATAGTATCCATACCAATAGCTCAATCCTCCAATGGGTGAATTAGTGCCACTGTCTCCAAGATACATAAAAGGTTTAGTGGTACCGAAATTATCTGTTTGTAAACCATGAGGAGTACTAAAAGTAATAGTATTATTAACGGTATCAACTGTGATATCATTTTCAGAAAAATAAAAAGCAGCATCTACATCTTCTTCTAAATCAAATGCTTCAGCACTTACTGCTCCAAGTTTAAACTTGTCGTCTTCTCCTGTTGCAACATTACTAGTAACATCTACACTAAAAGTTGATGTATTATCTACATCGACATCATTTGTATTAAATTCAACTACTGATTTAGCAAATGTATTGCTCAGTGCCATACTAGTACCACTAGTAAAGTCTGTAGGAGCAACAGTGTTTACAGTTAGTTCACTGGGTGTGCCGCCGTCTGTGGTAATACCGCCAATTTGATTTAGTTTAAATTCTGTACCTGTATAAATTTTTGCAGGGAAAAGCTGTGTATATGTTTCTTTTAGATCGTCTGTTACTGTGAATTCACTTTTGCCTTTGAAGTTAAAAGTATAATCATCAATAATACCAGCAACAATAAAACCACCATCTGCACTCACACTACCAGTACTTTGTAATATGATAGGAGCACCTCGTTGCAATCCGTGTATTGTATTTGTAGTAACTGTTACAATATCACTGCCTTGTTGTACATTGACACTTGAAAGTTCAATGTCAAAATCTCCGTCTCTGCTAAAGAATGTTGGAATGTTGTTAGTAAGTTCCAGTGTTTCCCATTTAGTACTTTGCAATCCGTATTCAAAGTCAGTATCAATCAAGTTCTCTGGATTACTAACACGAATTTTACTAACAGGATCGACGAAACTATCACCAAACGTTACTTCAGCAGCTTCTTCGTCGATGAAAATTTGTAAACTATCTGTATCAGCACAGCCTAGTGCAGTACAATCAGCTGCAAGTGTAAATGTAGTTTTTTTAGTTGTTTGATCATATACTCTACTAGTAAATCCAACTGTTGGATCTGCAAAATTATAGATAAATTTGTTTAGTGTTACATCAGTAATCAATAGCAAACGTTCTGCTGCAATATTATCATGCAATGTTACAGTGTTTTCAGACGCATCAAACGTATATTTTCCTACTAGTAGTTTCTTACCCATTATATTATCCTGTTATCCAAGTGCAATACTAAATGCAATTGCAGCACTAGGTGAAGTTACACCTGTTGCAGTACCATTAACAGTTAGATCTCCGACAGTTAATGCTTGTGTAGTAGTAGATCCTCCTGTTAGTACTGTATCAATACTAAGATCACTTACTTGTGTACTAGTAACTGTAAGCGCACCTTCATGAGCAGTAATACTCACTTCAGGAAGTGTAACTGTGTGGTTAACACTGAGATCTAAAACAGTGTGCAAATGATCTGCTGTAACTTCGCCATTGATAATTGCATCACCGTCTACACTGTCAGTACCTAGTGCTCTTTGATTGATTTGTCCAATTGCCATACATATAACCTTGTTTTAGTTATATGTATTTAGTTACTGTATACTTATTGATTGATGTAATGTTGAGTGATAAGTTGCGGTGCGTATATTCCATTATTTGCTACTACAAATCTGTCAATGGATCCGGCTACTGCCCAAGGACGATTTGAGCCCATTGTGGTTGTTGATTTTAATACAACTCCTGACAAAATTACATTACTCACATCAAATGAATAAACTGCGGCACTAGATCCTCCGTTGTGTTCTTGAACAATATGTGCATAGGTTCCATTGGACGAAAGAGCAACTCCTTGACCAAAATAGCCATCTGTTACAGGATTGGGAGACTCTATTGTTGCAATCAAATTTCCAGTGGATAAATCTCCTACATATGCACGACCTTGGTAGTTGTTTGCACCTGTATAAAAATAATGTCCTATCAACACAATGCCACTTTTCTCAGATACTGCAATTTGTGGAGTGTTTCCTCGTGTAAAATAACTTTGTGTATTTTGATTTACAAACTCCCAAGTGTGTGCTGGCTGACTTCCAGCTGCGCCAAATGTAGTTTTGTCCCAAACATAAACTGCACCTTGGTATGTGTTAGGATTGTCTTCTGCGCCAGGTATACCCACTGCAATCCATTTGCCATCTACTGCAACACTGTATCCCATTCTATCAGCAGTACCACTGGGTACATTTGGATTTGCTATTATATAAGTTGCACTAGTGATTGAACTTGTACTAAAAGTGCTGATATCATACAAATAAGCAGCACCATGACTTCCTTGATTGGCGTGTGTAGCTGCTGGTGCACCTACCACAAGCCAGCCATCGTCTATAGCTACTGACCATCCAAAATTCGAACTGCCGCTTTGTGTTGTACCATCTGGTGCAGTTGCAAAAGATTCTAGTGTATAATTTGCACTGGTAATGGTACTACCTACAGTGCCAAATGTTGTTATATCATATACATAAACACGACCGTTGGAGTTATAATTCCAATCACCTACAGCAATATAGTTTCCATCTACAGCAACACTGACAGGAAAACCTGTAGAAGATGGAACTGGGTTTTGTAGTGTATACAGTAGATTTCCGCTTAAATCAAAAACATAAGCTGCACCAGCATTGGTGCCAGCTAAATCTTCACTAGTAGCAGTAGCAACAACATAGTTGTCACTTATATCTATGGCACGACCAAAGGTGTCTGCAGAACTGGATGGTTCAACATCAGGATTGCTTATTGTAAGCTCTGAACCCCAGGTTATACCAGCATCTTGATATAAAGTAGTATTTCCATCCGATGAATTAATATCAACATTTGTTGAAGGAAATTGTCTTTGGTCTCCGGGCCAAACAATTCTTACTCTTCCCATTTGAGCATTGCCATAGCCGCCTGCACCACCACCAAATTGTCCAGCATTTCCTCCAGAAGCACCGTCAGTGCCGCCAGATCCGCCTTTTCCGCCTACAGAACCACTTGTTCCTGCTGAACCTGAAGCGCCTTCGCCGTAAGGAAAGACTCCTCCACCACCTCCGTGTGTAGTAGCCACTTGTCCTTGAACAGCCCAGCCACCGCCTCCAGCACCTCCTGTGCCTGAGGACACTTGAACACTATGTCCAGAAACGTTTGTGCCGCCATCTCCGCCATCTCCGCTGTAGCCTCCGGCGCCTCCTCCGCCGCCAACATATCCTGTAAAACCACTGTCATAATAGCCTCCTCGACCGCCTATGCCGCCGCCATCGCCTGCTATAACTGTTCCTCCCGGTTTATTAAATGCACCGAAACTTGCCTCACTTGTTTCGCCGCCTCCTGCTGCAACAGTTGACAAATCTACAAAATACGAATTGCCGCCGCCTCCAGCTACACCACGTTCTCCACGTCTACCTACTACAACTGTGTATTTTTGACCAGGCACAACACTAATATCATTTTTCCATGCAAGACCACCACCACCGCCAGCAGAAGACCAGCTTGTGTTTGAATTACTGCCACCTCCTCCAATTGCTACAACACTAACACTAGTTACATTTGGAGGTACAGTCCATATATGACTGCCTATATTAAATTCAGCTTCTCCT
>Ga0255759_10001896_pt1 | contig 18762 bp, 19 predicted proteins | sample 101ome_20_FD_179959 | JGI IMG/M metagenome (GOLD analysis project Ga0255759, IMG submission 179959) | Coastal salt marsh microbial communities from the Groves Creek Marsh, Skidaway Island, Georgia - 101404AT metaG (version 2) | ecosystem: Environmental > Aquatic > Marine > Intertidal zone >...
ATATGTCTGTCCTTCAACATCTACTTTCACGATGTATACACCAGCTATGGGAAGTTTATTTTTGGGCAGCCACAGATTTGCTGTAGGCACTCCAAGCTGTGTGCCTAATTGTTGTCCGTAAACAACCTTTCCATAGAATGTGTATGGTTGACCCAGTAATTCTTTAGCTCCTTCAAAATCAGCATTTGTTAAAGCGTTTCTAATCCTAGTACTACTAACTCTTTCACCATTTATTGAATAAGTATCTGTCTTCTCAACTAAGATATTATTTTCTTTACCCCATTCTTGGAGAAAGTTGAAGTCCCCTTCTCGATTTGCACCAAAACGAAAATCGTCTCCTATGACTAATTTTCGAATAGAAAGTCGGGATAAAATATTATTAATAAAATCTTCTGGGGTCATTTTTCTTAATTGATTGTTAAAATTAAGAAAAAAAGAATATTCCACTCCAAGTTCCTTCAATCGTTTAACTTTTTGTGACCAAGGAAAGATTCTAGGTGGTTTTTCTTCGTAGGTTCCAAGAGACTCAGCAAAAAACTCTCTTGCATGTGGTTCAGTGAAAATAACAAGCTTTTGCCACCCGTTAACTTCTGAATCTTTTTGCATATTTTCAATAATATGTTGATGTCCAAGATGAAGGCCATCAAAGTTTCCGATTGTTGCTATCAACTCTGTATCCTTATGCTTGGATAAAAAGAGATCTATATTTTGGATTCCTCTTATTAAATACATTTCAATTAACAAAGTCCTTTAGCTTCAGCCCCGTTAATCTTAAAGCAAGGAGATAAAGAGCTATGCCTAAGAATACCATTTTCAAAATATAAAAAATCTTACCTAGATCATTAAGCTCTCTCAATATGAAAACCTCATCACCAAAGTAATTTATGAATAAGATTAAAACCGCTGAAGCAAAAATTAGTTTTATCCAAAAAAGTCCCCAACCCTCAGAAGCTTCGTAAACATCTTCTCTCTTAAGCAAATAAATTAACACGACTACTGTGAAGAAGGCAGATATCGAACTAGCCAAAGCAAGGCCTATATGGCCATAGCCTAAATGGAATCCAAGAAACCATGCAAGAACTGCATTCAAAATCATAGAAGCTAAGGCAACATACATTGGTTTTTTAGGTTCTTGTCTAGCAAAAAAACTTGGAGTAAGGATTTTAATAAGCATAAATGCAATTAACCCAAATGCAAGAGCTATCAGGCTATAAGAGGCCTGTAAAGAATCATTGGCACTAAAAGCTCCTCTTTCAAAAAGAACTAGTATTATAGGTTCAGCTAGCATAACCAAACCTATCACAGCAGGAATTCCTATAAGTAGTATCAATCTAATTGACCAATCTAGGGTATTTGAAAATGACATCTTGTTTTCTGTAACAAATAACGAAGATAATCTAGGTAAAATTACTGTTCCTATTGCTATTGCAAAAATTCCCAAAGGTAATTGCATTAATCTATCAGAGACATAAAGCCAACTTGGGCTTCCCGTCGGTAGCAAAGAGGCCAAGATAGTGTCAATGAGCATATTAATCTGACTGACACCACCAGCAATTATTCCTGGGACCATCAAATACAAAACTTTTCTTACTCCAGGATGATTAGTATTAAATTGAAATTTTGGTAATAGCCCCATTGATACTAATGCTGGCAACTGAATAATTACTTGAATAATCCCTGCAACGAATACACCCCAAGCAATTGCATAAATAGGCATCTCTAGATTAGGTGCAAACCAAATGGCAGCGACTATTAAGCTCAAGTTATAAAATAAAGGTGTTAAAGCCGGTAAAGAAAATTTCTGATAAGAATTTAAAATAGAGCCTGAAAATGCTACCAAGGAAACAAAAAATAAATAGGGGAAAGTTATTTGAAGTATATCTATAGCAAGCTCTTTCTTTAATGGTTCTGCATAAAACCCTGGAGCAAAGATCATAACGAAGAAAGGAGCAAAGAGGAGTGCAAGGGTACTAACTAACAAAAGAGCAGTAGTTAAAACACCAAAAGTATTATTAATTAGATCTTTAACTTTTGATTTATCTCCCTCTTTATACTCGCTAAGTACAGGAATGAATGCTTGGTTGAATGCACCCTCAGCAAATAACCTCCGAAAAACACTCGGAATCTTCATGATCACTACAAAAGCATCTAAGGCCACTCCCGCACCCAGAAGACCAGTAATAACGATATCTCTAATTAATCCAAGTATTCTGGATACAAAAGTCCAGAAAGAGACTAATCCACTGCTAGCTAATAGCCTTAAAGATTTTTTAGGAGGTGAAACGTCTTCGCTCAGACCTATTCCTCTTCTGTAGGTTTTAAATCTAAGGAAACAGAGTTAATACAATACCTTAGTCCTGTTGGCTGAGGTCCATCTGGGAAAACATGACCAAGATGAGCTTCACATTTACTACAGTGAACTTCCGTTCTGACCATTCCTGCTGAATGATCCTGTTCTGTTTCAATATTTTCTTCCTGCGAAGGCTCCCAAAAACTCGGCCATCCTGAACCAGAATCATATTTTGATTCTGAGCTAAATAACTCTACCCCACAAACGATACAATGATAAGTTCCAGGCGTCTTAACACCATCATACTTTCCACTAAAGGCAGGTTCTGTACCATGATTCTGAGTGACGTAATACTCTTCAGGAGTAAGTGTTTCTTTTAAATCTTTTTCATTAGTCATTTTTATGCCCTCACTGCTTTAGATAAAACATTTCGATAGGAATCTTCTAAGCACATTTTATCTTTATATCCATTCTCTATCATCATCAAATGTGCTTTTGGCAGGTTGTACCAAGGGCACATCATAAATAAATGGTGTTCTAAATGATAATTAACTCTATGAGGTGCCAATAAGAATCTCATCAAAAATGATGCTCTTGTAGTTCTAGTATTATTAAAATCACTTTCTCCAGGAGTTACGCAATGTTCAGCAATGTTTCTAATTCTTATAATTAAGCTGTAGTAGGTAAATGCTGGAAGCCACCATAGTAAAAAAAATAAAGACCAGTGAAAGAACGAAGAGATCAAAACAAAAATAAATAAATTAACTATGAAAAAACCATGAATTTTATTCCAAATTCTACTTATCTTTCCTGATGAATTGTCGCCTTCAGTTTTAAATATTGAAACAAGAGAAGAGGAATATCTTCTGTAACCTGTAACTCCAGTAAGGTCCCTAACTACTTTTCTAAAAAAACTTTTCTTATTAATAGGAAAAGGTGCACTAAGGATTAAATCAGGATCTTCTTCTGTTTCAGTAAATCTATGGTGCTTTAAATGATAAGGTCTATAAACCCTATTATCTTGAAATATAGGATACGCACAAAACCACTGAGAGATAAAGTCGTTTATTTTAGAGTTAGAAAACAGAAGATTATGCGCTCCATCATGCGCGAGGACAGCAAGAGCAAACTGTCTTGAACCAATGACTACGACTGAAGCTAAAAAAGTAAGGATGCTAGGATAATAATAGAATACATAAAGACCGAGGACCATTAATCCCCAATCAAACAATAGAGCAAAGATATTTCTTAGATCGTTTTTTTTGCGAATTTCACTTAATTGCGATTCACTTAGAACATCTAAAGGCTTAATCTTGGTAGATTCCATATAATGATTATAACTAAGGTTGATTATGATTAAAATTTAATCATTAAAAGGGACTGATTCGCTATCTATTTGTCTAGCTTGTTGAAATATTGAATTTGAGCCATGACCCCTTAGTTGTTCAAGCCAAATGACGCCATCATAAGGCATGCTGTTGCCCCTTGTTCCAATAAAATCTAGATCGGAATCTTTGTCCAGATCTAGAGGAATCCACTTGTCATACATCCCACGCTTTCTTCTCAATATATTATTTTTAATCCAATTGTTTTCTCTATTTTCAAACCATACAACGCTGCCAAAGGATTTATTTAATCCGTCTGAGTCATCTTCATCTCTGCTACCAAGACTGTAAGAACCTGAAAATAAATCTTTATCTCCATCTCCATCAATGTCTGCAAGTGAAACACTCACTAGCAGATCAGGTTCGATACTTCCTATCTTGAGGATATTCCACTTATCAGCAGGATCATGAGGTTGAAATAGTATGTATGCTGAACTGGGCCAAACTGAACTAACAATATCGAGGAGACCATCTCCATTGAGATCTCCGTAATCCATATTAAAACCAGTTATCCAAGAACCTTTATCTAAGGCAGTTGAAAGTCTAATATCATGTTGAGCAAATTTAAAATCTCCCTTGTTTTCAAGCCATAAAATTCTTCTTTCACCCCGGGATCCAACAACAATATCCATATCTCCATCAAGATCTAAATCAACAGGTTGAGAATTAATTGGAATACGGACTTGTGTTAATACCAACTCTTCCCATTTATCACCCTCTAAGGGATTGTCAGGTAACAAATAAATAGAAATATTATTTAATGGGGCTTTTGTTATATCTGGATTTTCTCCTCCCTTATTTGCGGCAACTACTTCAGGCTTGCCATCATTATTAAAGTCAGCAAAAAAAACTCTTATGAAAGAACCCCTGTTTGTAGTAATTTCAGGGATAGTTCTTTTCCACTTTAATGTGCGATGGTCATAGGCAGGATTTTTGAAATAAATAAGATGTGCTAGTTCACAAGCAACTATTATGTCAGGCCACCCGTCTCCATCAGCATCAACAATATCAACATCTTCTGCTGACGGCGCTTCAGAACCTGAGGCCAAGGTAGTCAATTCCCACTTAAATGGATCTTCAGTTCCCCATGCGATTCTTACATAGCCTTTTGGGATACCATATTCTGTATCGAGTTCATGAACGGAAACTATGTCCAAGAAACCATCTTTATCCAAATCAGCTACTTCTAATCCATCGCTACCAGCCAAGTCAGATGGCCCTATGAAAGGATCATCTATTATATGCTCCTTCCAGGTAATAATAGGTTGAGTAGCTGAAAGATTTAAAATAGCTCCGCTAATAATTAAGAATATTAATTTTGGATATATTTCCATAGGTTATTTATAAAATTAGGATCTTCCGGAAAAGATCCAAGTCTTACTAATATTAATTCTTCACTTGGTACGATAGCCAGGACTCTACTGCCTGCTCCTAAAGCGAGAATAGTTTCATCAGGGGCATTTGGCAATAACCGTCCTGAGGAAAGACCCTTATCCCATGTCATATGGCTAGTTGAGTTGTTTAGCCACCATAAATATCCGTATGCTTCATTTTTATCTTGAGATTTTGTGAAAGACTCTTCAAAGAATTTCTCATCTGGAAGGATGGTACTGGTTCCATTATTTTTCGCCTTGAGGATAAATTGACCAAACTTTAAAAGATCCTCTGCTGTGGTAACGAGTCCATATTTAGAGGAATCTTTTCTGAACCCCAAGGGACCCTTTGCTCTCTGTTTCCAGAAAGTATTATTCATTTCTAGTGGCGCAAAGAGCCATTGTGACGAAAGTGTATTTACATCAAGACCCGATGATGATTCAAGAACAGATATTAACTGACTATACGCTCTACTGTTATATTTCCATTCAGATCCAGGTTTAAATTGGAAATTGAAATCAACATCTAAACCTGAAGTCATTGCAAGTAGATTCTTTATAGTTATTGGATTCTCTTTAGTATCTTCAAGTTGAGTCCATTTTCCAATATATTTAGTAACTGAATCATCAAGATTCAAGAGCCCACGTTGTTGCGCTATACCTATTAAAATTGAAACAACACTTTTTTGAATAGAAGCCACATCCTCTTGACTTCTAGTATCGATTGATCCATGTCGAAAAAGATTAAAGAACATCTTGTTCATCGGGTTATGAGTTTTTTTAAGTGTAAACTCTTCATTAATTATGACTTCTCCTTTTTGTGAAAGGAGAAAACTTGTAGTTTCACTTTCATCAAGGTAGTCAAATAATTCTGAATGTAAGTTAATTGCAGAAAAAGAGAAAGTTGAAGTAACTGATAAATATAAAATGATGGAAATTTTTTTCAATCTCATGGTAATTGCATCTTAACAAAATGCAGTAGGTAAAAAAAACGGCCAACTAATGACCGTTTTTCTTATTTAAAGGCTTCAATTTGTTGTAATAGCCTTGATATTATTAGCTGAATAAACTCGTGGAGCAGCACAATCTACGATCTGTTCTGGCATAGATCCAGTCATCATAGCATTCATTCTTGCATCCCTGTATGCACCATAATCTTTCATGGTACTAAATGAAATATTCACATAGTAGTCTGTAGAGTTTTGGGTATCTGAGCCTCCACCTGCCCACCATCTCCAAACGCCACCATCATGACCTATTCCATCCAGAAACTTATTCCACTCAGCATCATTACCTCTGAGATCAGAAACACCTTTCCCATCTTTGAAGTTACAACTATGAAAAGCCCAATATCCGGTGTCACCTTCTACAAGTTCATTTGCTGGTCTTCTTGCTTCAAAAATATCCCAATGGCTCCAAGAAGCACAGCTTACAAGGTTTTGCCACTTATCAAATACCTTAGCTGCATTAGCATTAAACCAATCTAGAGAAGCTCCCATATTAGTATTATTTGTGGTGAAACCTGCCCAGAAAAGGTCATATCCGCCATCATTATTAGCAAATAAAGTTGGGGTCAGAACCCAACCTTCATAAGGAACAGGATAATCAAGAGCATACCAATCTTTTTTGACCATCTTAAGAACATCCTCAACATCCTTACCATCTTGTAAGTTACATTGAAGTACCTCACCAGTATAAGTTGTGTATGACTGATGATCATCAGCCATAAGAAAGTTAAAAGATATAACAGCAGATATAAGTAAAAGAATTTTTTTCATTATTTTCTCCAATTTTAATTTGATTCAAAAGGTCTATTTCTTGCATTAAATGCGGAATAAACTCTTGGGTTGTCACAGGATAGAATACTTTCAGGTCTTTGTGTCACGCCCCAAAAAGAATCATCTTGAATAGATCCATACTCTTCCCAAGAATTAAAAGAAATATTTAAGAAGAAATCTCCTTCAAAGGAGTTAGAAGTGCCCGCAACAGGAACCCATCTCCAAACACCCCCGGTGTGACCCAATTTATCCATATATTCATTCCAAGATTTATCGTTTTCTAATAAATCTTGAACGGTCTTGCCATCATTCAAAGAACAACTTCTGATTGCCCAAAAAGTGTTTTTACCTTCTTCAAATTGAATCTTCGGGGTTCTAGCTTCAATTGCCATGTAATAACCTTGTGAAGCACAGTCTGTAAGAGATTCCCATTTAGCAAAAGTTGCAGAAGCTTCATCTGAAAACCAAGAGTCTTGAACAATGCCCATATCCTTGTGGTTATTTGTAAAGCCAACCCAGGCAACATCAAAACCAAGTTCGTCACCGGACCTCAAAAAAGGTGTTAGGTAAAAACCGCTGTAAGGTACAGACCAGTTCTCATCGGCATAAGGATTCAAATCATCTTTTGTAAAAGAAACTACATCATCAAAATTTACTCCCTCTTTGTAATTACATTGATAACCTTCCATTCCATATGAAATTACATGGTCATCTGCAAACAAAGACCCGAAATATAAACTGAATGTTATGCCAAGTATTAAATTTAATTTATTCATTTTCTACTCAAAATCTTTAGTTACAAATTGTTCTAAATCAGATGCAGAATCATAAACTCTAGCATTGAAAAGAAGACGACTTCCTGTCCATTTCACCATTCCATCTAAAGTTTTTTGAAATCTTAAAACAGCTTTATTCGTAGCAATTTGATCTTCCCAAGCTTCCAGCTCGGCAATAGATTTATATCCTACTGTCAGCAGATGAGTTGTTTCATCAGCACCGAAAGCAACTGACGATAGTCCAAACTGTCCTGGGAAATCTCCCCTAGTTTCTTCATCAACTCTTTCAAAAGCTTTAACTATCTTAGGCAGATCAGAAGGTGCAGCATTGAATTCATGTATGATCCAATAAATATCTTCGTTTGAAGGATTACCGTATGTTTGAACAAATGAGTTAAGTTGCTCTGAAACATTTGTAGAATTCTCTCTTAGAGATTTGAAGAACTTTTGGCCTGCAGTGCTTTGTTGAGATGCAGTCATCCAGTTTGCATGTTCAGTTAAACTAGGTTGCAAAACTGCAAAAAAGTGAGTCGCCTCATTATCCCCATTTGCTAAGTATGCATTCAAATGTAAAGATCCCTTAAAATTTTCTTTTGCAAAGTTAGATGCCATAAGTTCATCTGTAGCAGCTACTACATTTGCTGCAGCTTCAGGGCTATCAACTTTAATATCGTAAATTGTCCAAATAGGATTGGCATTGATCTGTCCGAAAAGAAAGAGAGAAATTAATAATAGTATTTTTTTCATAATTGTCCTTATTAGTTATTTACCGAAAGGGTCGTGCATTGCATCATAAAATCGATAACAGGAGTTCTTAACTCATCGAAATTAGACACAGCTCCAGACATCCAAGAGGATAGTCTTTGATCAAAAAATTCCCCAAGGCGTTCTGAAGTAGGTGCTTGTATGCTGGCCATAACAGTTAAAGCTCTATCTCCACCTGCCAAGGAACCAAATAAGGCTACAGAGATATCATCAAATCCATTTGCAGCTGCTGCTTGTTCCATAGCAGTTAGTGCGGCAGCGTAACCTTGAACATCGTTTGTCTTAGAAGTTAAGTTGTATTGAGCGCTAGTGACACCTACACCATCAATTGCAGCTTCCTTAATCACGTACATGAGGTCTCGTCTAACCACTTCCCTTTTCTTTGCTATTTTTCTAAGGGCATTAGAAACGTTCTTATCTGTAAAAAAATTAGGGTTGGACATCATTGCAGAAATCGAAGGTGCAATAGTCCACACATAATGTTCATTTGTAAATTCACCTCCGGCAGTAGGTGAACAAATGCCTTGTGCTGCCATACTGTCGCCTTGAGCAGCTTGAAAGACAGGTTGGCTTTCAGAAAGCCATTCAACATATCCCTGAGGATCGTCAGTTGTGATTGTAATTACATTCAATCCTTGCAGTGCAAAGATCGAAGAAGAAAGAAGAATTCCTGTAAACAGGGTAAATAATTTAGTCATTAAACCTCTCCAATAAAGATTCTTAATGACAAGCACTAAGAATCGTTTAAAAAAACTTAAGTAACATTTTTTAGAATGCTCCCCAACTCTCTAAAAAGAAACCTAATACTTAGGTAAAGACAATATGACGGAGCCTTATACTTTACAAATAAATAATTGTGACAATTGTGTGACAAATTAATGAGTTTTATTTTTCCATAAAACGCTTCTTAGGTAATTAAAAGTGGTATTGTTTTTTAAAGTGTACTTGTCGATCTGATCGTATAAATCTTTTAGCCCGTCAGGATCTTCAAAGAGTTTTATTCTGGTTGTACCTTGAATTGTAGAATCTAATTCTTTAATTATTTTTGCTGGGTTTCCACCCACTACTACATTCTCAGGCACATCTTTGACTACTACTGCTCCAGCTGCAACTATACTATTCTTTCCTATAGTAACTCCTTTTCCAACCACTGCCCTGTCACCAATCCATACATTCTCTTCAAGAATTATTGGTTTTGTTCTACCTACTGGAATAGCTCTATCATATATTCCATGCCAATCTGCGTCAGAGATATATGCGCTATTAGCAAACATACAACCGTCTCCAATCGTTATCTTTGAAGCAGAGGCAATTCTCACACCAGGGGTTAGTAAGCAATATTTTCCAATAGATATTTCTCCTTCATGGTCTTCTAAACTCCATGTAGTTAAGTGGATATAGTTATCTGGTGAAGCTACCATAGTTGGGTAGTCATCAATAGATATATTTCTGCCGTATACATCAAAATATTTAGCTCCCATGATGTTGTGACCTTTACCGAAATATTCAAATTGAGGAGCCAGATAATTATCTACATAAAAATCATTGTATTTAGCGAATAGCTTTTTCAGCCAATATGGTCGATGGTCTTTTCTAATATCGTGCCTCTTATGTACATGATAAGATACGCGCCTTCTATGGAACAACCCTTGGAATCAAAAAATGCCCTTTTTTCCAGAAGAGCAATAAATGAGGCTTCTAGCTTTTTTAAGTTAGCTGTGCCTATGTTCCTTACCCAACTGGCGCTGCAATTAATTCAAGTTAATTCAGTTGTTCAAAGTGGGAATTACTCAACAGAAGTTCAGGCTGGAATTATGTTGGCAGGAAATTTATGGTTTCCTGTAATGGTTGGAATAGGAGGAGTACTGTTCTTCGTTACACCAATGGTTGCTCAATTGTATGGTGCCAGAAATCTCAAAGAAATTGGGCCTCTAGCCAGACAAGCTATATGGTTGTCTTTACCAATTGTTTTATTTGGTATGTTCATCTTATCAGAGGCAGCTACTATTCTAACAATTGCCAAGGTTGACCCTTCAATCATTAAATATTCGGAAGAATATCTGAGTTATTTTATTTTTGCCTTACCTGCAATACTTCTAAGTCAGCCTCTAAGGTCATTGTGTGAAGGTGTGACGCGTCCTCTACCAATTACTTTATTAAATGTCCTAATGCTTTTAATTGCCATTATTGGAAACTATACATTTATCTACGGTAATTTTGGATTTCCTGAAATGGGGGCAAGAGGAGCTGGTCTTTCTGCCGTTATAGGCACTTGGACGACATTTATTTTACTTATTTTATACCTAAAATATAAATCAGCCTTCGGTACTGAACTCTTCTCTAGATTTGATATGCCTAATCTACAAAAACTTAAAGAGATTCTTGTAGGGGGTATTCCTGTTGGTCTAGGAAACTTTATTGAGCTGAGCATGTTTAGTGGAGCAGGTATTATTTTAGGAAGATTTGGTAGTGAAGTTATAGCAGCAAATGGAATTGCCCTAACCTTAGGTGGTTTATTTTTCATGGTTCCTTTATCTATAGGCAATGCTGCTGCGGTTAGAGTTGGCAATAATGTCGGAGCTAGCAATATGAAAGGTGCAAAATATAGCTCTTACTTTTCATTAAGACTTGCAACTATTTGTGCCCTTTTTATGAGTTTTATAATCGTCTTTAATGCAGAATTTCTAGCAAGCCTTCTAAATGATAATAAAGAAGTGATTGGTTTAGCTGTAACCCTTCTATTTTTTGCTGCTTTTTTCCAAGTTGCCGATGGTCTTGCAATGGCTAGTATCGGCAGTATGAGAGGCTACAAGGATACATTTGGTCCAATGAAAATTATGGCAGTTTCTTACTGGGGAGTTGGATTACCATTGGGTATAGTTCTCTCAATTACTGACATCATCACTGATCAAATGGGAGCAGTTGGAATGTGGACTGGAATGGCCTCAGGATTATTAGTGGCTGCTGTACTAATGGTCAGAAGAGTAAGAATAATATCTACTAAATTTATCAATGAAAATTGAGGTGAATGCTAAAGGCTTAAAATGCCCCGAGCCTATTATGATGCTACATAAAGCTGTAAGAGAATCTAAGGCAGGTGATCTGATATATATGACTGCAACTGACAGAAGCACAGAAAGGGACATTGATAAGTTTTGCGAATTCCTTGGCCACAGTCTTATTAAAAAAGAAATTACCGAGGAATGTTTATATTTTGTTGTTCAAAAAAAAGATAAGAATATAATTTAATTAAGGAGAAATTAATGACTTATATAAATAAACAATGGTTACTAGATCAGAGACCCAAGGGAATGCCTGGAGATGAATGTTGGAAGTTAAATGAAGAGGAAGTCAGGCCTCTTGAAAAGGGTGAAGTCCTAATCAAAATTTTATACCTATCAATTGATCCTTACATGAGAGGTAGGATGAATGATGGAGAATCTTACGCTGAACCCGCCGCATTGGGAGAACCTATGACGGGCGAATCTGTAGGAGTTGTAGTTGAGAGTGAATCGGATAAGTATATAAAAGGAGATTATCTTTGTGTTCATAAAGGATGGCAGACTTATATTATTGCAAGTGACGAAGAGCCAGCTTTGTTTAAAGCTGATCCATCTATAGTCCCACTTCAAACTTATTTAGGTACAGTAGGCATGCCAGGAAGAACAGCTTATTTTGGCCTTTTGAGAGTTGGGTTGCCTAAGTCAGGCGAAACTATTGTAGTGTCTGCTGCTTCAGGTGCGGTTGGAACAGTTGTTGGTCAGATGGGTAAAATACTCGGCTGCAGAGTTGTAGGAGTGGCAGGTGGTGAAAAAAAATGCTCCTATGTTAAAGACGAATTAGGCTTCGACGAGTGCATAGATTACAAAGCTGGAAATATTCAAGAAAATCTTGCTAAAGCATGTCCAGATGGAATTGATATTTATTTTGAGAATGTAGGGGGTCCTGTTAGTAAGGCTGTTGCTTCACTTCTTAATGAAGGTTCGCGTGTCCCTATTTGTGGGTTTATATCAGCTTATAATTCAGAGGATATGACAAAAGAGGAAACACCTTTTCATATATTTGGTGCAGCAGATCCGACTCCAGAACATAGGTTTTTTGTTGTAACCGAGTGGTTCAAAGAGTGGAGAGAAGCGACGGAAGAATTATCTCAATGGATATCTGAAGGCAAAATTAAGTACGAAGAGACAATTACCGAAGGTTTCGAAAACGCTCCTCAAGGTTTGAGAGATGTTTTGAGTGGAAAGAATTTCGGTAAGCAACTTATTAAAGTAGCTGAGGAGTAATTACTCCCCTTCCCACTTAAATTCAGAAACATCCTCTATGTTCTCTTGAGTGTTTAGAAGAGCTCGCATTGCCCTCGCAGCATCTTTTGAATTCATCGTTACATCGAAGGCCTTCTGTTCTACCAGGAGGCTTTCTTCAAGAGTCATTTCCAATCCTTGATGAATAATTTTTTTAACTTGTTGCAATGCTATAGGGGCTCTATTTGAAAGATCTTCACAATAAGAAATTAATTCCTGGTTAAAACTAACCTGTGAAACAAGTTTATTGATGATCCCTAAATCAAAAGCTTCTTTAGGGCTGAGTAATTGAGCATGCAGAATAAGATCTAAGGCTCTAGAAGAACCTATCAATCTTGATAATCTTTGTGTTCCTCCTCCCCCTGGGAGGATTCCTACCGAGGTTTCAGGAAGGCCAATTAAGAAATTACCATCTGCCATGATCCTTAAATCACAACCTAAAGAAAATTCACAACCACCGCCAGCAGTATTGCCATTTATACCTGCAACAACTATCGCATCTAGATCTCTTAATCTCAACAGCATAGTGTGAAAAGCATGGAGTTCTTTAGGATCTTGCTTATCTTTTTTGGTTTCTAAATTTCTTTCAGCTGTATTAGCTAATTCACCAACTTCGTAATGCTTGATAAATACATTCTCTCCATCACCTGTAAAAGCTAGTACTCTCAAATCATCTCGCTTTTCAATCTGATCTAGAAATGCATGTATTTCATTTACACCGTATGAAGTTAAGGTATGAGTTGGGGGATTTGATAGATAGCAGATAACGTAATTGCCATTATCTTCTATTCTAAGATGATTAAATTTTTCTACCATCCTGTAATCTCTGCTATGCCTTTACCAATATCAGCAGGGCTTTTTACAGTATGAACTCCTGCGGCTTCTAATGCTTTAAATTTATCATCTGCTGTTCCTTTTCCTCCTGCGATAATTGCACCAGCATGACCCATTCTCTTGCCAGGAGGGGCAGTGACTCCTGCTATATAAGATACAACAGGCTTACTGACATTTGATTGTATAAATTCGGCTGCTGCCTCTTCTGCTGTTCCTCCTATTTCGCCAACCATAACGATTGCCTCAGTAGAGTCATCTTTTTCAAATAAATCTAATACATCTATAAAGCTTGTTCCTGGTATTGGGTCTCCCCCGATACCTATGCAGCTAGTTTGCCCAAAGCCAAGGTCAGAAGTTTGTTTTACCGCTTCATAAGTTAGAGTTCCAGACCTAGATATGATGCCTACTTTTCCAGGCAGGTGAATATCTCCAGGCATAATTCCCATCTTTGATTCACCTGGTGTAATAATACCCGGACAATTAGGTCCAATTAACCTGACTCCAAGGTCATCGCATCTGGCTTTTACTTCCAACATATCTATCGTAGGAATACCCTCAGTTATACATACAATCAAAGAAATACCTGATTCAGCAGCTTCAATAATTGAAGCTTTACAAAACTTAGCTGGCACGAATATTAGACTAGCTGTCGCACCAGTAGTATCAACGGCTTCTTTTACAGAATTAAAAACTGGAAGATCTAAATGAGTCTGACCACCTTTTCCAGGGGTAACTCCTCCTACTAATTGAGTACCATAATCCAAGCATTGAATACAATGTTGCGTTGCTTGGCCTCCTGTAAAGCCCTGACATATTACTTTGGTATTTTTATCAATTAATATACTCATTAAATATCTCCCTTGGATGCTTTGACAGCAAGGCTTGCAGCTTCTTCTAAGTTTGAAGCCGGAATTATATTCAGTTCACATTCATCAAGAATTTTGAGACCTTTTTTCGCACTATTTCCTTCCAGTCTAACAACAACTGGTACAGAAACGCCCATTACAGTTAGGGCTTCAACTATTCCATCTGCAATAACATCGCATCTAACTATACCTCCAAATATGTTGATTAAGACGGTATTCACATTCTCATCAGAGAGAATTATCTTAAAAGCCTCAGCAACTCTTTTAGAGTCTGCTGTTCCTCCCACATCCAAGAAATTTGCAGGTTCACCTCCATGTAATTTAATGATATCCATAGTGCCCATGGCCAGCCCTGCTCCATTCACCATACAGCCGATGTTTCCATCTAAAGCAACATAGCTCAAGTCCCATTCAGCTGCTTTAGCTTCTCTTGGGTCCTCTTGTGAAGGATCTCTTAATTTCTCAACCTCTTCCTGTCTATAGAGAGCATTGGAGTCGACATTGATTTTTGCATCTAAACAAATTAAATCTCCAGACTCAGTGATAACAAGAGGATTAACTTCAACTAGAGACAAATCTTTTTCTAAAAACAGTTTAATTAAGCCATTAAAGATATCTCTAAACTGCGAACACTGGGTTTCATTGAGTCCTAGATTTTTAGAAAGATCATTAGCTTGTGATTCTTCGGGACCTTTGATGGGATCTATTTCAGCTTTGAATATTTTTTCAGGAGTTTCTTCGGCTACTTCCTCGATATTTACCCCTCCTTCTGTTGAAGCCATAACAACTAGCCTCTGAGATGCTCTATCTATAACAGCACCCAGATAAAGTTCTTTATCAATCGAAGTACATGTTTCTATTAATATTTGGGAAACTAATTGGCCTTTCTCATCCGTTTGAAATGTAACTAAATTCTGCCCTAACCACTTATCAGCAAAACCTTTAACCTGATCAATGGTATCAACTACCTCTACTCCTCCTGCCTTACCTCTTCCTCCAGCATGTACTTGGGCCTTAACGACCCATTTATCGACATCTAGAGACTTAGCTATGCTTACTGCTTCTTCACTAGTTTCTGCTGCAAGACCTTCGGAAACGGAAATTTTATATTCTCTAAATAATTGCTTGGCTTGATACTCATGCAGATTCATTTTTTCTCCCTAAAATTCGTCTTGTTGAAATAACATTATTTCCGCAACGCATTGTAGAGGATAAATGAAGAACTGAGGAGTCTTCATAAATAAAGAAAAATAATCTTAAGCCTTTTCTCTGGTAAGTAATTTATTACGTATATTTGAAATAGCTTCTGTAGGGTTTAATCCCTTAGGGCAAACCGAGACACAATTCATAATTCCATGACACCTATAGAGACTAAAAGCATCCTCTAGATCATCTAATCTTTCTTCAGTTGCCTCATCTCTGCTATCAGCAATAAACCTCCAAGACTGCAATAGAGCGGCTGGTCCAAGAAATTTATCGGGATTCCACCAAAAAGAAGGGCAAGATGTTGAACAGCAGCCGCACAGAATGCATTCGTAAAGTCCATCAAGTTCTTCTCTGGCTTCTGGTGTTTGCTTTCTCTCTATATCAGGTGTGTCACTTTTCGTTATCAGATAAGGCTTTACCTTCTCTAGTTGATCAAAAAACTGCTTCATATCCACTATTAAGTCTCTTACTACAGGCAGTCCAGGCATGGGACGCAAAGTAATTTTATCTCGTTTAAGAACTTCGGATAGAGGTGTGACGCAAGCTAAACCATTTTTTCCGTTGATGTTCATACCGTCCGATCCACAGACTCCTTCTCTGCAAGATCTTCTATAAGATAGAGACGGTTCTTGATTCTTAGCAAGATGCAAAGCGTCGAGCACCATAATATCTTTATCAGTTGGTATCTCAACAACTATATCCTGCATATAAGGCTTTTTATCTACCGTTGGATCATAACGGTAAATACTCATCGTTATTGTTTTTATTTGTTCAACTGGAATCGCTGCACTCATTAATAACTCCTCACCATAGGTTGAAAAGCTTGAACTGTTTTGGGTCTGTAATTCACATCTCTTTTGCTTACTTCCTTAGTATCTGCATAGTAGATTGAATGTTTTAACCAGTTCTCGTCATCACGCTCAGTGAAATCATCTCTAGCGTGTGCGCCTCTACTTTCTTTCCTTGCGTTAGCTGTGATAGCCGTTGCTTCAGCGACTTCAAATAGGTTTTGCATTTCTAAAGCTTCGATTCTAGCTGTGTTGAAGGTTGCTGATTTATCTTTTAAGAAAATTGAATCAACCTCCTCTCTCGTCTTGGCTAATTCATCAATACCTTTCTCCATCAAATCACCCCTTCTAAACACACCAAAATTATTTTGCATATTTTGTTGCATTTTTTCTTTAAGAACAGCTACTTGATCTCCTTCTGTAGAAGCATTCAGTTTGTTTAATCTTTCTAGTGCTTTATCAATGTCATCATTGGAAGCATCTTTTAACTCAACACCTTGCTTCATTGTCTCTTCTATATAAAGTCCAGCGGCTCTTCCAAAAACAACTAGATCAAGCAGAGAGTTTCCACCCAGTCTATTGCCACCATGAACGGATACGCATGCAACCTCTCCAGCCGCATAGAGACCATCAATTATCTTATCTTCGCCATTATCTACTGATATAACTTGCCCGTTTATATTAGTCGGTATTCCTCCCATCATATAATGACAAGTTGGTACTACTGGGATAGGTTGAACTGCTGGGTCGACACCTGCAAAAGTCTTAGATAATTCTGTAATTCCTGGCAATCTTTTGTGGACCACTTCCGGACCTAAATGGTCTAATCTTAAGAATATATGATCAGCATTGGGGCCACATCCTCTTCCTTCAAGGATCTCTAGCGCCATAGAGCGTGCAACGACATCTCTACTTGCCAGATCTTTAGCATTAGGTGCATATCTTTCCATGAACCTTTCACCATCCTTGTTTAATAAATAACCTCCTTCTCCTCTACAACCTTCGGTTACCAGCGTCCCTGCTCCATGGATTCCAGTTGGATGGAATTGCCACATTTCTATATCTTGAACCGGCATGCCTGCTCGTAGGGCCATACCAATTCCATCTCCAGAGTTGATCAAAGCGTTGGTGGTTGAAGCGTAGATACGACCTGCACCTCCTGTAGCAAGAACAGTTGCTTTTGATTTTATATAGTAGATTTCCCCAGTTTCAATTTTAAAAGCTATTACACCAACCACGGCTTTATCTGCATTTAAAACTAAATCGACTGCAAACCATTCATTAAGAAAGTTTGTTCCAGCTTTGAGATTAGCTTGATAAAGAGTGTGCAGTAAACTATGACCAGTTCGATCGGCTGCAGCACAAGTTCTTGTGGCCTGGCCTCCTTTTCCATAGTCCTTAGATTGTCCACCGAAAGGTCTTTGATAGATTCTACCTTCTTCAGTTCTAGAGAAAGGTAAGCCCATATGCTCAAGCTCGAAAACTGCTTTAGGGCCTTCGCTGCACATGTATTCAATGGCTTCTTGATCACCTATATAGTCTGAACCTTTGACAGTATCAAACATGTGCCACCTCCAATCATCGTCAGGGTCATCACTTTGTATTGCGCAAGTGATTCCGCCTTGAGCAGACACAGTGTGAGAGCGAGTTGGGAATACTTTAGATATTACAGCAGTATTAAGTCCAGATTCGGCAAGTTGAAGGGAAGCTCTCATACCGGCTCCTCCACCACCTACTATGATTCCATCAAATTCCATTACAGGAAGATCTTTAGCATTAATAATTTCGTTAACTAACATATTTTTACCAGATGATTATTACGGCCCAAGTTAAAACTAGAGCTATTATGGCAGCAACAATACCCCTAAAACCTACATTCATAATACGGCCAAAATTTCCAAATATCCTAGGTGTTAGATAATCACTAGCTACTGCCCAAGTGCCAAGCCATGTATGAATTGCAAAAGCTAGGAAAAAAAGAGATGTGAAAATTTTGTTTAAGGTATTATCAAAAAATGCTGACCATTGATTAAAATTTACTTCATCTGCGAGTAAAACAAAACCGCCCAGATAAAGAGTATAAATAAGCATCAAAACAGCGCATGCTCTGATTATCAAAAATTCTTTAGATCCGTGTCCCAAATTAGAAAACATAATTAAAAAATAACAGTTAAGAAGTAAATTGCCATTAAAAAGGTCGCGCCGAAAATAAGCCAAGAAAGTATTCTTCCAGATTCAAGGGTTTCCCCAACTCCGAAAGCGTCACTCAAAAGCTTTTTAAACCCAGCGAGTAAATGATAACTAAATCCTACCAAAATTAAGTAAGTCATGATTTGCAACAAGAACGAGGTTTGAAATAAATTAGAAAGAGCAATAAAACTTTGTTCTGATTTCAGA
>Ga0255759_10001897_pt1 | contig 18761 bp, 7 predicted proteins | sample 101ome_20_FD_179959 | JGI IMG/M metagenome (GOLD analysis project Ga0255759, IMG submission 179959) | Coastal salt marsh microbial communities from the Groves Creek Marsh, Skidaway Island, Georgia - 101404AT metaG (version 2) | ecosystem: Environmental > Aquatic > Marine > Intertidal zone > Salt...
TATACGCACTCAAGCTAACATAGACCTTACGACTGCAAATGCTGAAGCACTAGATTCTCGTGTTACTGCAAATCTTAATACACTTGCGGATAACGCTACTGCACTAGAAACTTCTGTTACTGCTAACCTTAATTTAATTAGTAGTAATGTTGTAGCTCTTGACGAAGCTGTAACAGCTAATCTTAATACTCTCACCGCTAATGTTGAGAACCTAGATACAGCTGTAACCGCAAATCTTAATACTCTCACAGCTAATGTTGAAAATTTAGATACAGCTGTAACTGCAAATCTTAATGTTCTTACTGTAAATACCGAAGCCCTAGATACCGCAGTAACAGCTAATCTTAACATTCTTACTGCCAACACTGAGGCACTAGATGTAAGAGTGACAGCTAATTTAGATGTAATAACTGCTAATGTAGAAGCACTAGACACACGTACTCAAGCTAATCTAGATGTAATAACTGCTAATGTAGAAGCACTAGATACACGTACTCAAGCTAACCTTAATACTCTTGCAGACAACGCTGCTGCACTAGAAACTCGTGTAAGTGCCAACCTAGATATTGTTACAGATAATGCTATAGCATTAGAAAGTTCTGTAACGGCTAACCTTAATACTTTATCTGATAACACTACTGCATTAGAAACCTCTGTAACAGCTAACCTCAATACTCTTACTGCTAACTTAAACTTTTTAGAATTTAGAGTAGAATCTAATGTAGGTTCTAAAGCAGACTTAGTTACAGTAGATACTTCTAACCTAGTTTCTGCTATTAATGAAGTATACTTAAAAACAGGGTTTCCTCAAGCAAACATTGCTGATATTGTAATTACACAAGCAAATATTTCTTCTAATACTGGCAGCATTACTCTAGATGCTGCTAACTTATTGCTTCTTGGTAATTTGATTGTAAGCGGTAACACCACCCAAGTAGATACTACAGTTACTACGCTACAAGATCCTATTATTACTCTTGCAGGTAATAATGTACTAGCAGCCTCTGACGGTAAAGATAGAGGTATTGAATTTAGATATTACGAAGACTCTCAATCTAAAATAGGATTTTTTGGTTGGGACGCCTCTGCAAATGCATACACATTTTTACTAGATGCTACTAATGAGGGAGAAATATTTACTGGAACTGCGGGAGATATAAATGTTGCTAACATCTCAGCAGCGTCAATTTCAGCAGATACTACTTATAGTAATGTAGTCGCCTCGAACGTAACTGCAGAAACTACTTATAGTAACGTAGTAGCTAGTAATATTGTAACTGCTAGTATGCAAGTTACAAATCTAATAGCAGATAGTGTCAGCTCTACAGCTAATACTTTATCTTTAGGAACTTCTGTAGATCTTGACTTTTTGGACGGTGCTTATCAGTATCTGACTTCTTCAACTACAGTTACAGAAGCTATTGATGCCCTTAATGAAGTGCTAGAAAATGTAAGAAATGATACTTTTGTTAAAGCAGTGTCTTTTGTAGCTAACACTACCTCTGGAAATTCTCCTTTACCTGTAACTCTAAATATCACTCCTACAGGTAATGCTAATAACTATGAAATAAGCTGGGGAGATGGCACATCTAATACATCTACTTCTTCTACCTCTGTCTCTCATACTTATAACGTACCTAATGGAGGATTTCAAAGTATTACTGTTACTGCAAAAAATACTTCAGGAACTGGTGAAGGCTCAGAAGCCTTTTTTACTAGAGAAAACTACATTAATATACAAACTCCTTCTCCTATAGCAGCCTTTTCTGTTGCAGATTCTACTATTGATGACTCAGGCTCTATAGTTCTAACCAATAGTTCCCAATATGCAGATTCTTATGAAATAAACTGGGGAGACGGAAGTTCGAACACATCTTTAGGTTCTAGCGGTGCAGGTACTCCTGGAGGGGGCACTGTTTCTCACACTTATAATAACTCAGCAGGAGATGCAGAGTATACTATAACTTTAACGGCTGCCTCTTCTAGTAATGGACAAGATACTAGTACTACTTCAGATGTATATGTATATTCTGTTCATACTCCTGCTTTTACAGCAAATGTTACTAGTGGGAATAATGAAGAAGCTACTTCTGGACTACCTGTAACTTTTACAAATACTACTGCTACTTCTCCTGGTAATAATTCTGATTTTCCTGATACTATTAGATACCAGTGGGTATGGGGAGATGGAAACTCAGAGTATGTAACTACCGGATCGGGATCTTCTGGAGATACTAATCAAACTATCTCACATACTTTTGCACTATCAGACCCTACAGTAGAAGAAACTTTTGACGTCACACTTTCTCTTTATAACGGACACAGCACTTCTCCCTTTACAAGCACTGCTACTACCATTACTGTGAGACCAGATCCTAGATCAGAATATACAGGCACTATGACTACTATCTCTCAAGGACTAAACTCTTCTTCTGTGCGTTTAGGATATTTATTTACTGATTATAATGGTAATAAACGTAATGTAGCTACCTTCATAAACCAGTCAGAAAATACAGACACTTATGAGTGGGACTTTGGAGATTCTAACACTGTTTCATTAAGCGAAGGGGCAGCAGGTACTCCTTCTGGTGCTAATATTATTCATGAGTATACTTCTACAGGTACTTATGATTTATCCCTACTTGCGACTGGAGATAACTCTTTGACAGCTACTGATGACACTGATACTAGAACTAGTTATATTCAAATACTCGCTGCTCCCAGTGCTCCTGCAGGTTTATCCTCTAAAACTATTAGTATGACTTCTGAAGATGTAGGTATTGATCCTTTACTTACTTCAAGTTTTGACGACAACACAGGCGGAGCAACAGCAAGCCCTGGTAACGCTGTAAACAGAACGGTAGATCAAACAGGATATGTTAGCACTGATATTTTAAACTCCTATGCTTATAATGCAGTATCAGGTACTCTAAGTGCTATAGTAAATGGAAGTGCAGACGGCTCTAAAGCTTTTACTACGGGTAACGATGCTGGTACTTATACTTCTCTTGTTATTAGTGAAGACATTGACGCCAATGGTTCAGATGCTAATGGTAATGCAGTTTCTGGAGGTAGTAAAATTTATCCAGAAGGATTTTATAGAGTATTCAAAGCTTTTGTACAAAAAAGCGCTACAGCTCTTTCTGATGGTCTTAATTCTTTCTCTCTTCAACATAGCACTGAGGGAAGTACAAATACTGTAGAGATTGTAAAAGAGACTTTAATTGACACTCCTAGCTTAGACTTAAGCGCCGCAACTCTTACAGAAACTACAGCAGGAACTTATAGATATATTTCAGGTATTCCTTATTATAATACTGGCGGTCAAGTGCAATTAAGTGGCGCAAAAGCATATGATTGGATTGATCAAACGTATAGAGATACTACAACTCCTTTTGAAATAGCTCCTGCTACAAATTTTGAAAGTACAAGTGGCGACGCTATCTCAACTCAAACTAAAAATTATAATGATCTAGATGGTGCTTCAAGTTATTTATTTAGTTCAATTCCTCTAAAAGGTACAGGAGTGAACAGTTCGAATAAGTACACTTTAGGTGATATTTCTATAAATGTTAACGGTTCTGCAAAAGTTTCTGAAACTCTAAAGTTTAGAATGAAAAATGTAAACGGAACTGGTAGTTATGAGGAATTATCAAGTACAAAACTTCAAGTTTACAGTCAATCGTTAAGTGGTTTTACAGAAGAGCTAATAACTGTAAGTGATGACTTAGGAGCTAGTTATACAGACGATGCTAAACGTATAGTTATTTCGGGGGCTAGTGGTGCTACGCCGTCATTTAATTCTTCTACTGACTACTATAATACTTCTGCATGGTCTGGATTACAAACTGTTGCTGGTACAGATGAAGCAATAGTAAGATGGGACACATTAAAACACTTTACTACTGATTTAAGCACAGGTTATTTACCTGCAGGACCTGATCTAGCTACAGGGCGTAACGGGGCCCAGTTTATTAGACTTGCGTTTAGACGCTCTAATATGGCAAACTTTAAAATAAGATTAACAGGAACTATTTCTTCTTTACACATTGCTCTTCCTGGATCAGGAATTGATTCTTCTTCTAGTGCTAATGGTTGGTTAGATGCTACTATTCAGTATAATGGTGCTGGACAACCAGGAGGCAATACAGGCAACGGAGGTAATGGAAGTAATGGTTGTGCTTTAACAGGAGCAGATGTTGTTCCTACAGGAACATCTATAAATAACCAAGCATATACTCTTACTTTTGGTACAGAGAATGCTTCTAATGCAACAGGTAATCAAGTGTTAATTTCTATAGGATTATCTTCAAGTCAAAGTTTAACTGCATTAAGTTTCGAGGAGGCTAGCTAATGGCTATATCAGATTCTCAAAAGATAGATTATCTGTGGAAAAAAATAGGCTATGCAGCCACTAAAACAGATACAAACAATAAAAAACTTGCTGCAAACGAAGCTATACCTTCTCCTCTTATTGAAAGAGGAGACTTAACTTGGTTACAATCTAATCAAGTACCTGGAGTTAAACCTTCTACATCAACTGCAATAGTATCTGTGTATACAACCCCCGTAGAGTGTACTGCAGATAATACAGCTACGCAATATAGAACATGGAAAACAGGACTAACTAATTGGATTCCTCCTCAGTTTGGTTCTACTTATCTAGTTACTGTTTACGTAGCAGATGCAGGAGAATCTGATCCAGTATCTAACGGAACTAGATTATTTATAACAGGATCAGGTAATGATGATGAATGGTTTTTTGATTACGAATCTGGTATCCTAAATTTCATTGGAACCAATCTACCCAATGGTATAAATTTTTCTGGAAAGAGTGTATTTATATCAGGAGCAAGATATACAGGAACTATTGGCATTGAAAACTTGGATGAGTTAAGCTCTATCAGCAATGTCAGTTTTTCCTCAAACGGAGTTGAGAGTTTTACTATGAACTCTACTACTCAATCAAACGTTACTACTATTGAAACGGTAGTAAGTTCTTTTAATAAAGATGATTTTAACTTTGCAAAGCTAATTATCAATGTTCAAGATTTAACATATGGACAATATCAAAGTTCTGAGGTATTATTAGTCCATGATGGTACGGATGTAAAATTGACTGAATATGCAATAGTACATACAAGTACGCAACCAATCGTTACTTTTAATGCTAATATAGCAACTAGTAACGTAGAGATAAAAGCTAGAGCTGTAAGTTCAAATAATACTATAAAAATTCTAAGATTCTTAGACTAAGGAGACACTTAAATGGCAACGGAACAAAAAGACTTTAAGGTCAAAAAAGGTATTGTCGTCGGAGGTAATATTACTTCTACTTCTGGCGGATTTATCTTTGACCACACCGCTAATAACCTCTCACTCGGCGGTGCAGCAGTTGCTCTGCAGTCTGCAGTAGATACAGTTCAAAGCAACGTATCAGCTAATGCTACAGATATTCTAGCAGGAGTAGCTAATACTTATAATACATATACTACACTGAAAGCAGACGTTGATCTAGTACAAGACAACGTAGTTGTTGGTGTAGCTAACACCTATAATAGTTATGTAACATTAACAGGCTTAATTGACGATGTTCAAGACAACGTAGACGCTGGAACAACATCTATCAATTTAGTACAAGATAATGTTTCAACCGCTTCTACAAGACTTGATTCGTTAAAATACTTTAGACGAATAACTGCTAATGGTGTTAACATAGACGCAGGTGCTAATGCTGATGCGCTTACTTTGACTGCTGGAGACGGTATTACTCTTATTGGAAATGCGGGCTCTAAAAGCGTTGAGATTCATGTAGACGGATCAACTGATATTGGGTTAGTACAAAGCAACTTGAATGCTACTAATGCTAACGTAAATCTCGTTCAAGATAATGTAGCTGCAATTACAGATGGAAGTACTGCCTTTACTGGCAATGTTACTATGAATCAAAATCTTACTGTAGATGGAGATTTAATTGTTGGAGGTACTCAAACTACTATTGGATCAATAGACACAGTTATCCAAGACAGAACTCTTATTCTTTCTAATGGCGCTGCTGCTGCTTCATTTGATTCTGGTGTTCTTATTTCTAGAGGATCAGACTCTAATGTGTTCTTAGGTTGGGATGAGTCAGCAGATCAAATTGCTTTAGCATTTACACAAGATGAAGGTAGTAATGTTGTTACTGACTACACTTTTAGTGCTTATGCAGACCTTAGAATTAACAACTTAGTAGTAGACGGTACAGTTGATGGAGTAGATATTGCAGATCTGAATACTAGATTTGGCACGGTTGAAACAGATCTTCCAACTATTTCATCTAACACTGTAACAAATGCTGCTAGACTAGATTCTCTAGTATACTACAATACAATTCAAGTCTCAGGGCAAAGCGACGTAGCTGCTTCTGCTAACGCAGATATTCTTACTCTTGTAGCAGGAAGTGGTATTAACTTAACTACTGCAGCAGATGAGATTACGGTTGCATCTACTGTTGGTGCGGATGTTGACACAGTACAAGATAATGTTACTGCTGTAGTAAATGGTCTTACTGCTGCCAACACTAATATTAGTACTAACACTACTAATATCAACACAGTTAATGCTAACTTAGAAGCTGTTGTAGATGGAAGTACAGCATTTACAGGAGAGGTTACTTTTAATGAACCTATTATAACTCCCGTAAGTAAGCTAAATACTCAACTACACGTAACATCGAATGTAAAATCTTCTGTTGGTACAGCAGATACTGAGATATTTAATTTCCCAGGAACTGTGTACAGGGCGGCAGAACTAACTTTCTTAACTCAAGATATTAGTAATTCTGAGTATCAAATTAATAAAATGTTAATTGTTCATGACGGTACAGACGTTCACTTCACTGAATATGGTGCAGTGCATACAGGTACTAATGAACTTACAACTTTTAATGTAACAATAGACGGATCAGATATTATTTCTGTACGTTCTAGTGGTGGAAGCGCTAATAAGAAGATTACTGTTGCTTCTCATAATTTAATACAATAAACTAACTTTATAAAGAAATCTAACTAACTTTATAACTACATAATCTTTTGGTGGATAGGGAAACTAAATGGTACAACAAGCATTTCGCGTAGACAATTTGTCTACTTCAAATATTGAGTTTAAAGCAAATTCATTTGTCTCTAGCCTTGTGGCTAATACCGCACTTGCTTCTAATGTCCATTTAGTTCTTCCAGGTTCTGTAGGTACTTCAGGTCAGGTTCTCGCTACTGATGGTAGCGGGAACTTGTCTTTTATAAACCAAGGAATTGGGGGACCTGCCGATACAGTTCAAGACAATGTAAACGCTACTAGTGCTAATGTTAATTTAGTACAAAGTAATGTAACTTCCTTAACTAGTACGGTAGATAGTTTTGGTATTTATGCTAACAATACTTTTGGAGCTGATGGAAGTAACGTATCCGTTGCCAATGTTACTTCTCAAGAGTTTTCTCTAGATGGTAGTACTAATACTTTTACTCTTGTAAATTCAACAGATAATGTAAATAAATTGTTAGTTAGTTATGGAGGTATTGCTCAAAAACCTTCTGAATATCAAGTTAGCAATACTACTCTTACACTAAGTAATACTAGACCGCTAGTTTCTGGTACTACTCTTGAGGTTAGGTTTTTAGAATTTGAATTTGCAGGATCGGTCACTAATACTGGAAATACAGGAGTTGTAGCAGGAGGCTCTACTACTGTAATTGCTCCAATTGCCTTTGGTTCAGTAGCTGACATTACTAGCGGATCAGGTACAAATCTCAATTGGTCGAATTGGAATTCTAGTAACTCAACTCTAGACTTTACATTTGACACGCCACAGCCGGATACTAATTATACCGTTGTTACTGACTGTGAAGTATTTGATGATGCTTTTGTTCAAATTACTAATAAAACAACAACTGGATTTAGAGCGTCTTTTTATGATAATTCACAAAATCTACAGCCTAGTTCTTTTAGAGAATTCACATTTATAGTTTATGGATCAACTCCTACTGTAGATGTAAATAGTTTAAGTGGTACTTCTTACTCTACAACCCTATATTCTAACTTAGCAGCAGGTACTACTACTTTTAATGCTAATAGTACTCCTGCATTAGCTACTTATACATCAGGTAAGATAGGAGTATATAGAAACGGTGTAAAATTACCTTCTACAGACTATACTGCTTCAGATGGCACATCTCTTACTCTTAATAATGCTACTCTTTTAGGAGACAGCATTGAAGTTGTTAATTTTGGAACACTAAGTCTCGCTCTCGATGATATTACAGACGTAGACTTAACAACCAATTCTCCAGCAAATGGTCAAGCTCTAGTATACGTAAGTGCTAGCTCTAAGTGGGTACCTGGTACAGTCGCAGGTAGTTATGGAAATTCTGATGTTGACGCCCATTTAAATCAATCAACAGCAACAACAAATCAAGTATTAAGTTGGGATGGATCAGACTATGCATGGGTAGACCAATCTGCAGGCGGATCTAGTAGTGGTGCTGCCTTAACAGAGTATGAGTTTACAGCGACCGCTAATCAAACTTCTTTTGCTGCTACATATATCCCTAACAGTATACAGGTATTTCTAAACGGTGTTAAACTAGCTAACACTGATTTCACTGCTACTAATGGAACATCTGTAGTGTTAGGAGCAAATACAGCTTCTGGAGATATTGTAGCTATTTCTAAAATAGGAGGAAGCTCTAATCTTACAGTAGCTAATGCTTCTGCTTCTGGAGCAGGAACTATTTCTTACGATAGCGGCTCAGAAATTCTTACTTATACTCCTCCTGACTTATCAGGGTATCAAAGCACTTTAGTGTCTAATACTAACATTAAAACTATAAACGGTACTTCTCTTTTAGGATCTGGGGATATTAGTACGGGTGGAGGAGTAGCAGGTACTCTTGGAAGCCTTACTAAGACTTTTTCTAATAATGAAACGGCTACTATTACTTTATCTTCTAATGTCAGCCCTGTGCCAAATGTAAGCGTGTTTAAAGAGGTTCCTCAGCCTGGTGTAAGTAGTAAAGGCAACTGGGACGTTAATGCTAATGCTACTAACTACGAGTTCTTTGATGAGAAACCAATTTCTTATTCAAACGTAACACTTACTCCTAGTGCAACTGGTGATGGTACTTTTACTGCATCCCCACTATCTGGATATTCCCTTTCTGGACCTAGTTTTGGTTCATCATTTAATGTTGGGTCTCAGGCAAGTAATCCACAAGAAGTGGTAATGAAAACTGATGGAACTAAGATGTATGTTTTAGATGTAACCTCTAAAACAATCTTTGAATATGATTTATCTACAAATTTTGATTCTTCTACTGCGACTTACAATTCAGTAAATAGTGGTAGTCTTGGGACTACTATATCTGGCGATCCTTATGGATTGCGATTTAAACCAGATGGCACAAAGTTATACATATGCGAATATGGAGGCATACTATACCAGTTTTCTTTAGGAACAGCTTGGGATCTTAGTACAATATCATACGATAATACAAGTATCACAAATTTTGCTGGATCTGGTAATATTCCTTATTGTCTTGCATTTAAATCAGATGGAACTAAAGTGTACACCGTTGGATACGCTCGTTTATATGAATGGGTTTTACCTACTGCTTGGTCACTATCTGGTGCTACACCAACAAATATTGCAAATGGAGCTTCGGCAGACTATTTAAACATAAGTAGTTATATTAATAGTAATTCGGTTTATGCATTAGATTTTAGTGCAGACGGAACGAAATTTTTTGTTCGTGCAGTTGGAAGCGGAAGTGTTGGAAATGGACTTTTTGAAGTCCCAATAGACTCAGCATGGGATCCTGTTAATTCTACACAACAACCCATATCCACAGATGGAAGTTTGGCAGCAGGAATAATAAGATATGACGCTCTTAACACTGCCCACGGGAATACCAATATAACAGGATTTGCCTTTGTAAATAATGGTCAACAAGCCGTAGTGTGTTATAGTGGCGCTCAAGACTATGTATACACATTAAACACTTTTGAGGCGTTTAATTTTTCATCTACAGGCGTTGGTAAGAAAGTTGTAGGTAATTCTGGCACTGCGATAATTAATTCTACTGCTGGTGCTTATACTTCAGTCACTCCCTTTGCGGATACATCGGCTATTTCTTCTTGGCAGCTATTTGGTGCTGAAGGTAAGGCTGATGGGTCTGGTATTGAATTAACCGCTTCTTCTAACGGATTTGATATTGCAAATGCATCTTACGATAGTAAAAGTTTGAATGCTAGTGGATATGAAACATTTCTACGAGGAGTAGATATTAGTAGTGATGGTCAACATTTAATTATAACTGGTTCAACTTCTGATGATTTGCATTATTATACTCTTTCAACCGCTTTTGATGTAAGTACAGCTTCTTATGTAAATAAAATTGACCCTCATGGAACTGTTCCTACATCATGTAGATTTTCTTCTACTGGTCACAAAGTATTTATTTGTGATGGTAATACATATAAAGTTGAAAGTTTTGATCTTAGTACTGCTTATGATCTTTCAACTGCAAGCTCAGGAACAACCAGCACTGCTTTAACCACTGTTAGTAGCAACGCTCAAACAACTGTTTTTGATTTTAACTTTAATAATGACGGGACTAAAATGTTTTCCATTGATAGAAATGGATATAAAATTCACGAATATACTCTTTCTACAGCATGGGACATAACTAATTTAACTTATGTTGATGCATATACTTTTACAGCATATAGTGAAAGCTTTGCCTTTAGTAGCGATGGTACTAAATTATTCATACTTAACCAGTCTGGTAATGATAAAGTTGAGTTACATAATTTAAGCGTTGCTTTTGACATAAGTACAGCTTCTATATCTTCTCCATTAGTATCATATGATGTATTTGAACAAGATAATACTTCATATGGAATATGTTTCGGCAACAACGGTCAGAAAATGTATATTGCTGGTAGCGATTATGAAACAGTATATCAATATTCTACAGGATCAATTACTCATCCATACTCTCAATATTTTCCAACACTTACAAATTCTACCGGTCAAATCAACTCGTCTACTTGGTTAGATATTAACTCAATGACTGCTGATGAAACTAAGAACGGCGGTGATATTTTCTATGCTGTTTCTACCGATAATAGAACAAGCTGGGCTGTGGCTAAAGCATCAGACGGTGTAAGAAAGATAGCAAGAAATAACTCTGGAACTTGGCAGTATAATAATGATGCTGGAACAACTGTTACAGTAGGATTTGATATTGCAAATGCTTCGTATGAAAATAAAAGTTTTAGCGTTACTGCCCAAGAAGTTAATCCAAGAGGCATAGATATTTCGGCTGATGGTACGGTCATGATTATGATAGGCAATACTTCGGATGATATTTTTTACTATACACTTTCAACTCCTTTTGATGTAAGCACTGCTAGTTATACTGGCTTTATAAACCAAACAGATGCGGTTCCAAATGGTTGTCGATTTGGTGATAACGGAACTAAAATTTTTGTACCTGGAAATAGTGGTGCCTACAAAGTGGAGAGTATTCCTCTTAGTACTGCTTATGATGTATCTACAGCAGGATCATCTACATTAAGCAGCAGTTTAAATACGTTATCTTCTGGTGTTAATGTAGGTTTACAGGATGTAGCTTTCAAAACTGATGGTACAAAAATGTATATTTTAGATTTTAATGATGCGAATGACAGAGTACATGAATATAGTCTATCTACTGCATGGGATATTAGTACTCTTGCCTATACAACTTCTAGTCCAATCTTTAACAGTCAAGAACCGACTGTGCAAGGGTTAGATTTTTCTTCCGACGGCACAAAAATGTTTATTGTTGGACAATCTAATGATACTGTTTATCAATTTAATCTTTCAACTGCGTGGGATGTATCAAGTGCTTCTTATTCAAACATTTCATTCTCAGTGAGTGCCCAAGAGACCGGGCCCGGCGCTATTTGTTTTGGAGATAATGGGCAAAAGATGTATATTGTAGGAACAATACAAGACAAATTTTTTCAATATTCTACAGGCTCAACTACTATTGATTATACCACATCAGAAACTTGGGTCAATGGAACTACTAACAACGAACATGCAACTCTGCAGCAAGCTTTAACATCTCAATCATTTAATAGAATGAACAAGGCTCAATTAGACGCGGTGGCGGACGAGTATCACTTTAGTCAAGACAGTGCCGACACTCTTGATTTGATGATTGCTCCTTATGCAGCCTCTGGCGCAAGTCCTATTTCAGACGGTGTCACGATTAACTACGATGCAGAAGCTTTTGTAGAACAAGCAATAAACGGAACAGACTATAAAGCTCGTTTTCCAACAGCTAACTCTGTTTCAATTATTTCTTTAGCAGATCAGAATTTAAAGGTTAGGGTAATATAAATGACAGAAATTAATATTAAATTACTCGATATAACTTCTGCTAGTGATGGTGACGTACTAAAATACGTTGCAGCTAACGGATCAGTAGAGTATGGAGCAGCTCCTGGAGCAGCTTCAATCAATACTCACACTGTTACGGTGTCAGGAGGAGTTTTTTATATAGATTCTACTGCTACTCCTATATTATCTTTTGAGCCTGGAAGTACTTATAAATTTGATCAATCTGACGCTTCTAATGCTTCACATCCTTTAAGATTTTCTACAGTTTCAGACGGTACGCACAATAGCGGATCAGAATACACTACAAACGTAACTACTTCAGGTACTCCAGGCTCTTCAGGTGCTTATACTCAAATTGTTATCTCTTATAGCACTCCGACTCTATATTACTATTGTTCTAATCACTCAGGCATGGGAAGTTCTTCAATAGTAGGAAATCCTGATAGTGCAGCTAATGACTATTCAACCTATACTACCGTAACAGGACTTATAAACACTGTACAGGCTAATGTAACTGCATTACCTGATAGTGCTGCTAATGACTATTCAACTTATACAACTCTTTCAAGCTTAGTAGATAGTACAAGAGCTACTTTAGAGGCTAACGATTATGCAACTTATACTACTGTAGCAGGACTTATAAACACAGTACAAGCTAATGTAACTGCTTTACCTGATAGTGCAGCTAACGACTATTCAACGTATACTACACTTTCAGGTTTAATAAACACAGTACAATCTAATGTAACGGCATTACCAGATAGTGCTGCTAATGATTATGCAACTTATACTACACTTTCAAATCTAATTGACGGTGCTCAAGCTACTTTAAACGCAAATGACTATGCAACCTATACTACTGTAACAGGTCTTATAAACACAGTACAATCTAATTTAACTTCTGTTATAGGAGCCGCGCCTACTACTTTAGATACCTTAGCAGAAATAGCTGCTGCTTTAGAAAATGACGCTAATATTGCGGTAACTTTAACTAACGCTATAGGAACTGTTAGCGCAAATGCAGCTACTAATGCTACTAATATAGACAAGGTTCAAGCTAATCTTTCTGTTTTACCAGACAGTGCCGCTAACGATTATGCAACGTATACAACTCTTTCAGGGCTTATAAACACTGTACAGGCTAATGTAACTGCGCTGCCCGATTCAGCGGCTAATGACTATTCAACTTATAACACTCTTTCAAATCTTATTGATACAGTACAAGATAATGTTGTTGCTACAAGCAATACAACTAACAACTGGGTAAACTCTAATGATTATTCTACATATATCACTGTAACAGCAAATCTATATAATACATATACGTCTTTAGTATCAGATATTAATTTAGTACAAGGTAATGTAACTTCTTTAACTTCTACAGTTGACAGTGCTGATGCGAATCTATACAATACTTATATTACTGTTACAGGATTAATAGACACAGTTCAATCTAATGTAACTACTAATACTAATAATATTAATACAGTACAGTCTAACTTAACTGCAATTACTTCTTCTGATTTAAATGATGTAAACACAGCTGGAGTCTCTACAGGAGATTTTCTTCTTCATGATGGTGTTCAATTTTTACCAGTTAATTTTGCAACTGAAGTAAATACATATGCAGATGCACGTATTAGTGTTGCAAGTATTCAAGACTTATCAGATGTTGATGGTATTGATACCCCCGCAAACGGTGATACATTAGTATTTGATGGTACAGATTTTGGTTTTGTTAATTTTAACAGCGAAACAAATTCATTATTTGATACTCGCTTTGCAACAAAGTCAACAACCGATCTTGCTGAAGGTACTAATCTTTACTTTACAGATGCTAGAGCAGTAAGTGCCGTTGAATCAGCAAATTTAAATTTAGGTAGTAATAATATCACTACCACAGGAAAAATTCTTTATTCAAACATGTACGCTACAGAAGGCGATCTGCCAAGTGCTACAACATATCATGGTATGTTCGCACATGTACATGGTACAGGCAAAAGTTATTTTGCACATGGCGGTAACTGGATAAAATTATTAGATGAAACAAATTCAACTACAGATAATTTAACAGAAGGTAGTACAAACTTATACTACACAGACGCTAGAGTAAATACCCATCTCAACGTCTCAACCGCTACATCTAATCAAGTACTTTCTTGGAGTGGTTCAGATTATACATGGATAGATCAGTCTACAGGCTCTTCAAGTACTTGGTCTAACGTATCTTCTAATGTTACTGCAGCTGCAGGAGATAAATTGTTTGTAGATACTTCTGCTAATCCTATTACTATTACTCTTCCTGCATCTCCTGCTTTTGGGTCTGAAATTAGAGTAATAGACATAAAAGGAACCTCAGCTAATAATAAAATAACTTTAGATAATAATGGAAATAATATAGAAGGAATTACTGATTCTTTAGAAGTGAATATTAACAGAGCTGCTTTTGGTCTTGTTTTTTATGATGCTACTGAAGGATGGGTATTTATAGAGAAATAATATGGCAATTTTATATAGTGCAAAAAGATATACAGGTATTGAAGAATCTGGAGCGATAACAGGTTCTGGCGGCGGAGCCTCTGTAACTATTGCTGACACTGCTCCTAGTTCTCCTACTGCAGGAGACTTATGGTTTAATTCTGCTTCTTTAAAAACTTTTGTATATTATAATGACGGTTCTAGCTCGCAGTGGTTACCTAGTAACCCTGTAGGCTTAAGAGGTCCTACTGGTAATGCGGGATTAACAGTTCAAACTTCTGATACAGCTCCTTCTAATCCTAGTAATGGGGATGTTTGGTTTGATACTTCTGTAGCAAAAACATTTATTTATTATACAGACTCTGATTCAAGTCAGTGGATTCAAATGAATCCAAGTACTTCTGTAAGTTCTTCTGCTGCAAATACTGTTACTCAATATTCTAATGTAGCTTCCTTTAGTTCTTCTAACAATACAATAGGAGACTTTGCAGTTGCTTTAGATACCAAAGCTCTTTATATGTGGGATGGAACTGAATGGGATAGAATTTACTCTGGTCCCAACGAAACCCCAATATGGACTACAGAACCAAATTCGACTTACGATTTGAATAAGGATGGAACAGCATCAACTATAACTACTTCAGCAACTGATCCAGAAGGATTTCCCATTACATATACATATGATACTAATCCAAGTAATCAATCTCAAGCAACAATTGTAAATAATAATGATGGATCGTTCACATTTACACCAAGTACTACTCTTGCAGATGCTGGAACTTTTACAACGAGATTTAAAGCTTCAGACGGAGTTCATGTATCAACAAAATCTTCTACATTTACTTTAGCATTTAAACCAGAAACAATTGAATACTTATTAGTCGGCGGTGGCGGCGGCGGTGGATGGTCACGAGGCGGTGGTGGTGGCGCCGGAGGAGTCTTGGGAAGTTCAAGCTACAGCATAACAGGAACATCTATTTCAGTTTCTGTCGGCGCCGGAGGTTCTGGAGGAATAGGCGGAGCAAACCAAACCAACGGGGAAGATACAACACTAGACAGTGTGACTGCAGTTGGGGGAGGTAAAGGCGCTAGTTCTAACTCAGTAAATGGTGGAAATGGTGGTTCTGGTGGCGGTGCTGTTTCTAATGGCACAGCAGGAACAGGAACAGCGGGACAAGGTAATCCCGGTGGAGTTGGAAATGGAAGTCTCCGCGGTGGGGGAGGCGGTGGCGCTGGAGGCGCTGGACAATCTCATAACCAAGGTGCCGCTGGCGGTGCAGGTGTTTCCAATTCTATCACTGGAGTTGCGGTGACCTATGCTGGCGGAGGCGGAGGCGGAGTTCAAGATGGTTCCGGTTCGCCAGGTGCTGGAGGTTCTGGTGGCGGTGGTGCAGGCGGTGGAAACCCTGGCTCAAACGGAACAGATGGACTAGGCGGTGGAGGCGGTGGCGGAGGCCGTGGAAGTGGAGAATACAATGGTGGAAACGGCGGCTCGGGAGTCGTAATTATCGCCTATCCAGAAGCTTCTGGTGCCGCACCTGTTTTTGATCTAGCATTAACATATACAGAAATTACAACTAGAGCTGGATATAGAGTTTATAAAATTACAGCCGGTACTGGCAATATATCGTGGGAGTAAAATAAGTGGCAATAAATTTTCCAAATAATCCTACAGACGGACAACAGCTTACTCAAAGCGGTATAACTTATACTTATAACGCTACAAAAAGCTATTGGGAAAGCGTAGCTAGTTCTTCTAGTGGAGGAAATGCTTATTCTAATACTGAAGTAACTGCACATTTAGCTGCTTTTGATGGGCATATAATACCAAATGCTAATATAACATACGATTTGGGTAGTGCTACAAATCAATTTAGAGATTTATATTTAAGTTCTGGCACCCTATATTTAGGAGCTAAACCTTTTTCAGCAAACAATGTTTTAGATTTTGATCTTACAATTGAGCCAGAAACTTTTACAATCAATGTTGATGCACCAGATGCCGGCGGGGGAATGGATTGGAAATGGACTTGGGATGCAGGAAAAGTTGCATATACAAGACTTAAAATTACTAACGCTATTCAATCTAGTGTGCCTCTATATAACGATGGTATATATGTTGTGAATAACTTTGCGGCTCATGATTTGCATGGCGGAATGACGCAAACTCATAAACTATATCTTAAATGGGTAGATGGCCCAGGAACTAATAATTTAGTTTCTTGGTCAACTTCTACTTTAAATGTAACTGGCGTAACTCATCCAGATATTAATGGTGGACAGGCCACAGAAGTGCAAAGATTGAATATTAGTGTTCCATCCACAATTACATTACCAACTTTAAATACACCAAGTGTATCATATGATGTATCTTTCGCAAATGCTGGTGCATATACATTCAGTGGGAATGCGATGGGGGATAATCCGACATTATATCCTTTATATCGTGGTGGTACGTATACTTTCAATTTAGATGCAAGCCTTTCTGGACACCCCTTTTATCTAACTACAGATGATGGCACAAATTATGTTTCTGGCACGTATGTTGGAGAATACACAGACGGAGTTACTGGTTCTAGAAATGAAAGCGGCACTCTTGTATTTACAGTTCCTGCAGGCGCCCCTGATACTTTATACTATCAATGCGGTATTCATTCTGCTATGAAAGGAACTATTACAATTAAAGATCTTGCAGTAGAAACTAATGCTTCTAATAATTATATATTATATTTTCAGCACGATCAACAAGGGCATAAAACGCCTGTAGAAATAAAATCAATTCCTGTAATTAATGATGTAGATAATTTAAGTCTTATATGGGACGGCACTACAAATAAATTTAAGGCAAAAGATTTAGGAGAAGCTTTAGATGATACTGCTCAGTTTCAGTCAAAAGTAGAAAAAGTTGTAATTGATTCTCCTACTATTGCTACAGATGGTTTAAATGCTACTCAAGTTTCTACAAAAATTAAAGATGAAACAATATTTAATATAAATTTGCATCAAGGAGGCGCCCTACAAGTTCATACTGGAACTAAGCGTTGGTACGCGCCCTTTAATCTACAAGTAACAGGAATTACTTCGAGACTAGGAACAGCAGCAGATGCAACAGTAGGAGTTGACATTAAAAAGAATGGAGTTTCAGAAGAAACATATTCTTTTGGTGCAAATGCAACTACAACAACAATTGCAGACCAGACAATTAATATGAATGCAAATGATTATCTTACAGTTGACGTTACTAGCATAGGAACAACAAATACTGGCGAAGATCTTTATGTTCAATTTACATATAAAAAGATATAAATAATAAAAATGGAGATTTAAAATGGATTTTACTAGAGAAGTAGATGTTGTAGATGAAAACGGTGATGCTACAACACGAACAATGAATTTTCACGCAACATTAGAAAATGGTGTTGCGGAAGTCTTTGCAGTAGACACTGAAGGAAATAAAACAAGTTTGGTTTTGCAGCCTTGGAAAACCAATAGAGATGGAACAAGAAGTGATTGGGTAGATTTAGATGAAGTTGTTTCTTGGTATCAAGACCTAGACGTGGCATTTTAAGGAGAGTAACATGGCAAAAATTAGAAGAGCAGGAGCAATAAACAAATATACAGTTTTTGAAGACCCAAGACCTTCAAAAAATACCATATATTTAGAACATGAGGCGCACGACAAAACAACTTTAGCACCTAAATTTGGAGGAACTCTGCGAACAAAAGAAGTAGGAAATGCTGACGATTTTGATGGTTATTTCTCAGGTAATTATATTCGATTAACAAACACCAACGCCTATGATGGTCGAGCAGGCGGCGCTTACACTATGGCACTGACGAAAGAAACTGCATATTG
>Ga0255759_10001901_pt1 | contig 18741 bp, 31 predicted proteins | sample 101ome_20_FD_179959 | JGI IMG/M metagenome (GOLD analysis project Ga0255759, IMG submission 179959) | Coastal salt marsh microbial communities from the Groves Creek Marsh, Skidaway Island, Georgia - 101404AT metaG (version 2) | ecosystem: Environmental > Aquatic > Marine > Intertidal zone >...
TCGGGTCTGCATAACGGTCAGTCAAAGGCTAAAGCACAATAGCGCCAAGGTTAAAAACTAAGCGTTATCAGATGCCTAGGACCTTCAAAGCTGTTCGTTGTAAAAGGTACATGGCGGAGCGACAGGGTGTTGTGTTCCCCGATCATCCGTCAGCATTCATCTAACACTCTGATTTCATTAGAACCACGCAAGGCCAGTTCATGTCAATAAGGCGGTAAATGGTCCGTAATTCGGTCTGTAATGCAGAACACCCTGTCGCTCCGCCACGTAAAAATTAAAAAATGTATAAAAACAGTAATTTAAGTAAATTTAAGTATTTCCATATACAAAATTGTATACACTTGTGAGGCTATTCATGGCTACACATGGGTTCAGATGGTGAAACACCACTAGCTTTAATTGACATTACCCTAGCTTCAAAATCTTCGTGGGTCTCATCTTTGACCCGCCAGATCATGATATTTTTGCCATCTAAAAATATCTTAGCAAAAGCGCCAACTTCTCTTGGGCCATTTTCACTGGGCTCCACGACAGAATGAAAAAAGATTGGCGGAACCCATGGGGCAACGGGGCGCATAGCTTCCAATCTATCTAATCGTGATTTGAACTTCATTGTGCCCTAAGAAATTTATTAACCGCTTCTATTTCCGCCTGCACCAGAGTGTCTCCAGATGCTTTACGCTCTGCAAGGCTATCTAGATATGACAAAATATCTCGGAACGCTTTTTCTTGTTCTGCTGTGCAGGGCGTTGGATTTTTCAGCTCAAGGGTTTTTAGTCGTGCTTTGAAGTTACGCATACTGTTTTAGGGTTTCGAAACTTGTTTGCTTTGGTATTTCAGCATCCCAGTCATGGGAGTTCATTATAGCCATACACGCGTCATGTGCTTCTTTGCTTTCACAAAGTAATTGTCCCACATGCTTATATTCGCCTGAACGTTCCGATACGTATTGCGTTGCGCTAACCATACCAGAAAGTCGTAATCGTTTTTCAATTTTTGCGAAATTCTGGGTATCACGGCGAAGATGCTCATGCATATCTTCAACATTTGAGAATTTATGTGTGAATATCTCTAAATATTTGGGCATTTTGATCACTCCTACGCAGTGAAGTATATCACAAAAATAGCTTTGGAACTATTGAATTGAACTCTTTCTAATCATCCTTTGATGGTGTTCTAGAAAGTATTTCCTCTACTAATGGATTTATAATGTGCGGATGCGTCAGGGGTGCCATGTGACCCCCTTCAGCATATTTATGATATTGCCATTGCGGAATGTTTGATTGGAAAAGGGCCTGCAACTCAAGAATTGATGTCACAGTATTTTCACTAAATAAAAGAGATGTATTTTTAGGTAGTTTTGCCTTCCACATGTTGATTGGTGTAGTTTCGTTCATCACGCAATCCCATTCATTATAATTAGGCTTTAACGCAGCAACAAACTTGGCCTGCCTTAGTTCATCCATTGCATGCCAACTTCCTTCGCCATTCCAATAATCAGCGAAGTATTCAGCAGCTATTTCCCATGATCCAATATCGCCATTTTGTTTTATTACATTGCGTAGTTTTGCTGCTTCCTTGTAACCTGCGCTCTGGCTGTGTTCGGCAAGTAAATAGAAGGGGTTTGGCTCAATTAAAATTAGCCGCGTTACTCTATCGCGATGTCTCAATGCCGCCATCATAGCGACGCTACCACCAAATGAATGACCAATTATCGTTATATCATTTTGGTTGTGGACAAATTGATCAATGAGGGCCGCTTGATCTGTCAATGTCTGGGTTTTTGTATCTGACCACGCTGTTGTATTGCCATAGCCATACAAATTTGGCGCAACCACACGAAACTTTGGCGACAATGTGTCAATCAATTTACGCCATTGCTTATTTCCTGCGGCCGTTGAGTGTAAAAGTATTACAGTCTTACCTTCTCCGTGTTCTAGGTAGTCGACTTTATACATGAATTGATGTCGCGTTTTGCATTTATCTACTTTAGTTGTGATTTACATTTGAGTATTGGTATCTACTAGTTATCGGTGCTGTTTGGCAAAACGTATTGCGTCTTCAAGTCGGTCATCGCCCCAAAAAATCTCACCATTTACTTCAAAAGAAGGAGCGCCAAAAACTCCTGCTGTTTGCGCTTCCTCGGTATTGCGTTCATATATGTGCCGTATGCTACTAGAGGAAGCCTCATCCAATATTTCTGGTAAAGATATTCCCAGAACGCCGGAAACATGTTCTAGATTTTGATCCGAACCTGCTTCAAGACCATCAAGAAACCATGCACGATATGTCTCTTCAAGGTATTCTAAATACCTTCCATCCCGCTCCATCACGATACCAACTAGATTGGCTCTATCAAATTCTTTGAGTGGATAAGGTGCTGGTACATCAGGCACTGGTAACGAATAAAATTCTGAACGCCTTTGTATGTCTCTCCACATGTAGTCCACTTTGGTTTTCTTACTGGGTGGAAACGGAATATTGTCCATATTTTTCATTATTTGGCGAATACTGATTGGCCGAATATCTAATTTAATTCCTGATGCTTCAACGACACTGCGTAAACGAAGTGCCGTCAAATAAGTATATGTACTGCCAATCGACAGCCATGCTTTGATGGTAACCGACATCTAAAGGCACTCCTGTGAAATTGTTTGTGGCTTTGGCGCACCTCAGGCTCAACCTTATTCCATTGGATCACAAGTGAATGCTTCAACAGTGATCTGAGCGCGCGTGTCAAACTCAACACTTTCGGGGCGGGCCACGTGTTCGTCCATTTTACTCATATCCGCTTCATCTATTTCAGCAGATATAATACATTGCCGATCATTTACGGCCGCGAACACTTCGTTACGTGTAAATGCGTCAGTGTATTTTTTCATCTTTGTATGATGTTCAATCCAGTCAGCCGAAGACATTGATGGATTATTAACCGTTATAATTGCCATAAAACGCATGTGATAGCTCCAGTTTCATATACAGTTATTCTACCAAATCACCCGATAAAGGCAGCGTGTGTCTATTGACGGGATCGTATTCTTGGAGCATTGGACGCCGCTCATCTAGCCAATTCACCACGCCGTCCTGTGCGCTTTGTTCAAAACTATCTGCATCTCTGATGACCACAGCGATTACCTCATCAGCAGTCGTTACTGTGTAGTGTGTATTCGGGTCTCTGTCTTTCCCATTTTCAATCACATCAGCCAAAAATTGGTCATAGTGTTCGGGCTTCGGCTTAAAGCGTATGATGCTTAATTTTTTGGTCATTTTGCTTCTCAAATCTATTTCTATTTTATCGGCGTAGCACCAGTTTCTGTGCGCCAGATGAGGCCGTCTTTTTTCAAAGAAACCATCATTACTGCTTCTTTGTCACCTGACGGAAATTCACTGAAAGCATGCTCAACAAGAATATCATCATTTTCATAGATACATCTTTGATGGGTATTTCTGACAGACATCATCATGCCTTTCATGTCCTGATCAGTCATGTCGTCCCGCGTCATGACTCGACCAGTTGAGTGAAACGTGAAAGTAAAGTCTTCGTGGTGTAGCGCTTTGTAAGCATCAACATCGGCTTGGTCCCAAGCGTTTTTCAACTTTTCATAAAGCATAATTACAGTCCCATTATTTACGTTCCATCACAGGAGTAACTTCCAAATGACCCATCTCTAAAATCGGATCAAAAGCTGCATCTAATTGCTCAAAGCTATCTGCCTCACATACTATGAACAAAGTATGCTCTAAGCGATTAGAGTACATGTTATGGACCTTCACGCCATGTTTACCCAAATTTGCAAGTGTATCTTTGAATAATGGTCCTTTTTCAGGATGATGCGTTTGGCACGTTGAATAGTCGTGACTTGATGTGATCATGAAGAGCATTGGATTATCCTTTAATTTGTTTACTGATAAAGTTAATGAGCGTGTTTCCAAGGTCCGAAATCTTTTCCACCCTCTACAATTTCATAAACTATGCACTGTTCATCACCATTAACCCAGCCATCATGGCCTGGTGCAAAGTAGTAAGCATCACCAGCTCCAACAGTTATTTCTGATCCGTCGTCATGTTTCACAGTCATGCTGCCAGAAATGACGACACCTACATGACCAGCTTGACAACTATCACCACCGACAGTTGGCTTGATGCATGTTGACCACTTCCATCCTGGTTCCAAAACCAGCTTTGAAGCGTTAACGTTGTTCAACTTTACAACCTCAACACGCGCTTTTGGGGGTGTCTTTACTTCATCTGCGTCCGAAAAGTTTTTTGCAAATAAATTACTCATTTTGTTCTCCATGTTTGCTTATGTCAGCGAGTCTAACGGGGGCCGCGCAGGTAACTAGTACAGAAACTGTACTTCATTCTTCTTTGCAGTTGTCTCACAATGAAACTTATCTACCCCGCAGTCACGGGCGGATGCTGGGGTACTTCACCTCCTTAGATTAGAAGTATCCCTGAACTGGGAGAGACGCTTCCTGTTATTAACTCCTTGTCTCTCCCAATTCTTGCTATCGGGTAACCAGTGAGGTTGAGATGAATGTAAAGCTACCAGATGACCAAACACTTTGGTTTAGAAATTTACCTCCGAAAGCAAGTGATGAGGGGTCTGAAGAAGTTCAGGAGAGCGCAGAAAAGGCACCTGAAGTTGAGCTTTTTATTGAACCTCTAACTGGGTTAGCAATCCCAATGCCTAGGCAAAATAAAAGGGGGCATTTGCCCCCCATTTTCCCTATCCGATTCTGGTAAATTTGCGGTTTTAACCTGCTAATACCTGACCAACCTGTTCGTCGGTCATTAACGGCACAATATCTATATCGCAAAGATCAGACCATTGATTTGAAAATTTGCCAAGCGCGACCACATCGTCGGCCTCACAAACCATGAAGCCTCTATTTCCAGCTTCATGCCATCTGCCGATAACCGTTAATCCATCACGTTTTTCATCAAGTGTTGCGAACCGCTGTTGAGCAGATGTCACATTTTCAACTGGAATTGAGTAATCAAGCCTGAAAAGCATATTTGCGTCTCCCTTTTAATGTTCATTTTTTAGTGGCGAACTGATTTGTATTCATGGCTGTGTTAGCCATGTTCACCCCAAAGCCCATGGAACTCATAAGCGACCGCTGGTGTGTCCCCGTTGACCCAGGCATCATGTCCTGGTTCGATCGCATAGGCGCTGCCTGCGCTGTAAGTAATCTCTGTTCCATCATCATGTCGGCAAGTGACTGAGCCTTCTACAATGACGCCGATATGCTTTGCTTGGCAACTTTCTGTACCAACGGAAGGCTTAATGTCTTTTGACCATTTCCAGCCTGGCTGGGCAGTCAGTTTCATCACTCTTTGACCACCAACATTCACCATTTCAACTCTGGCATTACTAGGTGTCATTACTTCGTCTGCTTGAGTGGAAAAGTCTTTTGTTTCAACGGATGCCATTTTTATGATCCCTGTTCTGTTTTTCAGTAATTTTAGCGTATTGGATGGGGCGCCCAAAACTAGTACAGAAACTGTACCCGTGAGATATTCGGTGTTTGAGTGGGTTGCGCTAGCTTGACTGTTTTAACGTAATTAATTCTCGTACAATGTTACGTCAGTGCTTTCTAGAATATGTCCCGACGCCGCTATATCCTCTGCAGCGTTCTTCATAAATTCGTCAAAAACTTCAAACGAATTAGCTGTCATCAAGACAGCGACCGATGAGGGGTCATCTGCTTGTTTGGCGTGAAATAACTCCAAAATACCTGCTTTCCGTGCCATGGGCTGGTGCGAATAGAATGCCTGTTCCCAGTCGTCAAAGTTATTATTAATTTTGAATTTGATGAATGCATATTTAGCCATGCTGTTCTCCCTGATGTTCAATGCTTCAAGGTTAGCAAACGCGATCTATACCGCCAGTACAGAAACTGTACCTATACGCTGGATCAAAAAAGTAAGGTCGTGATCATACCGAGTAGCGCAATCCCTGGTTGTATGTGACCACCGAACGTATCTTGAAGTCGCTGGTCACACAGTCGCTTAAGTATCTAAATTCAATTATTTTGGCGCGAATGAATAAACGCTCGCGTTAGGCCCAATGTTAACGTCGGTTTTTCCAACCCACTGTGCGCCTGTGAAGGCTGCCCATTTACCAGTTCCTGCGATTTGGGTTACAAGAAATGACCCATCAGCTTGGGGGTTTGCCTGTAATAAGTTGACATCGCCGTCTACATCAACCTGCTGACAAACGTTAATAAACCCAAGTGGCATCATTTGACCTGTGGCGAACGCAATGTATTGCATACAAGAAGCTGTGGACGCTGTTGGATAGCCTTCTGGAGCATTATCCCAAATCCACACATCTTCTGATGTTTGGCTCAGCAAAACGCCAGTCTTGCCTTCCATGGTACTAGAACCCGTGATGACGCTTGTACCATGACCTCCAAATGCGGAATGGCCACCAGCTAGAAGAGCGGCTGGAGTTACAATAATTGCTGCTGATAGTAAAAACTTTCTAATAATAGACATAAGTGTCTCCCTATTGTTGATAAAGAAACACTAACCAGCCTGATATACCACTCTAGTACAGAAAGTGTACCTACAAAGTCTTTGATGATCAGATATTGTTAAACCTTTCTGTAGGTGGGGGCTAGACAAAGCTGCAATTTTGAAGAATGTTTTTGATGAAATAAGTAATAATTTTGGGATCAAAGCCGCGGAAGAAATTATCGGTAAAGCATGTTCAAACTCTGCAATAGCTCATGGGGCTGCGATGGCGGATGTATTGGAGAAAAAACCTGATTTGAGAGATTTTGCTGATATATTGCCCAACTGGACCAAAGAAGAAGCATTGGAAATAGAAGTATTGGATGAAGCTGCTTCTGTTATGAATTTCAATGTCACACGCTGTCGTTATGCCGAAATGTATGAAGAAATGGGGCTGAAAGATATTGGTCATTTACTGAGCTGCAGTCGAGATGCAGATTTTTGTAAAGGGTATAATTCAGAGATTAAGTTTGAGCGTACACAAACAATAATGAAAGGAGCAAAATATTGTGACTTTCGTTTGTAAATAGAAAGATAGTCTTGTGTATCTTGGTTTGCTAAAATTTTCCAGGAAACCGAGCGATCCATGTCATACGAAAAAGGACAAGTTTTATGGCAACCGGAAATAATATTCTCACATATATTAACGGCACATGGCACACAGGAAACATCCCGATCATTAATGCTGCTGACCACGGCGCTTGGCTTGGTTCAAATGTATTCGATGGTGCCAGGTATTTTAATGGCGTCGCTCCAGACCTACTCGCTCACTGTCAAAGGGTAAATAATTCCGCAGAAGCTTTAATGCTAAAGCCGAGTGTTGAAGCGAATGACATGGTTGAAATAATTTGGGAGGGATTGAAGCAATATGAGGCAGACGCAGCAGTGTATATTCGTCCAATGTATTGGGCGATTGATGGTGATTTAACAGCGATTGTTCCAAATCAAGAGTCTATTGGTTTTGCCATTTGTCTCGAGCAAATACCATTAGCCCCAGAAAGCAAAACTGTGAGCTTAACCAAAACTAAGTTTAGACGCCCTGTGCTTGAGGATGCTGTTGTAAATGCCAAGGCTGGCTGCCTGTATCCCAATAATGCTCGAATGCTTGTCGAAGCGAGATCGAAGGGTTTCAGCAACGCTTTGGTTACGGATGCTATGGGTAACGTTGCAGAAACGGCAACGGCCAATATATTCATGGTTAAAGATGGCGAAGTCTTCACACCTATACCTAATGGAACATTCTTATCTGGGATAACGCGTGCTAGGCATATTTCAAATTTAAGCGCTGCAGGGATAAAAGTTCACGAAACAGTGCTGGCATACAGCGACTTTGAGACGGCGGATGAAATTTTTATGTCTGGGAATATGAACAAAGTAACGGCAGTCACTGCATTTGAAGATTTTCAATTCCAGATCGGTTCAGTAACCAAAAAAGTGCGTGACTTATATTGGGACTGGGCAATGTCTTGATGCGCGACTTAATTGCCTGGCAGTTTCATAGATCACAACCCCGAACAAATTCTTCGATCTTCTTGACCGATATGCGAGACAATGGCGTGATGAAGTGCTCAAATGATCTTATTTTATCGTATAATCTTGACAACTTTTTCGTTCTGAAACGAATTTCCTCCAATTGAATAGGTATTTAATAGCGTCATGATGTTTGATTTTGTGATAGTTGGTGCTGGCAGTGCAGGCTGTGTCTTGGCTAAACGCTTGTCAGAAGCAGGAAACTCAGTTTTGCTTTTAGAGGCTGGTGGAAATGATAATTACCATTGGGTTCATATCCCGATGGGGTATTTGTATTGCATCGATAACCCCCGCACAGATTGGCAATTCCGAACAGAAAGTGAACCGGGTTTAAATGGCCGGTCGCTTATTTATCCACGTGGCAAGGTCTTGGGGGGATGTTCATCAATTAATGGGATGCTTTATTTACGAGGTCAGGCGGCGGATTACGATAGATGGCGGCAAGCAGGATTGACGGGATGGGGATGGGATGACGTCCTACCGTATTTCAAGAAGTCAGAAGACTACGTTGATGGCGCGTCAGATATGCATGGAGCTGGTGGTGAATGGCGTGTCGATAATCAACGCCTGCATTGGGAGGTTTTAGATGATTGGATGTCTGCAGCAACATTTGAGGGTATCCCTAAAACCTCAGATTTTAATACAGGTAACAACGAAGGTGTTGGGTATTTCAAAGTAAACCAGAAGAAGGGTTGGCGGATGAATACTGCCAAGGCTTTTTTGCGTTCCACGAAAAGCAATAAGTTGCGCGTCGAACCGAATGCAATGACACAGCGCGTTATAATTGAGAGCGGCCAAGCTGTAGGGGTGCAATATATGCAAAATGGGCAAATCAAAACTGCCCGGGCAAGAGCTGAAGTCATTTTATCTGCTGGTGCGATCGGGTCGGTACAGCTGTTACAATTATCTGGAATTGGACCAGGTTCAGTGTTGCGGGAAAATAGTATCGAGGTTGAGTTACATCAAAATGAAATTGGTCAAAATCTTCAAGACCATTTGCAATTGCGTTGCGCTTGGAAATTGGAGGGTGCAAAAACGTTAAACACAATGGCTAATTCAATGTTTGGCAAAGCCAAAATTGGGCTTGAGTATCTATTCAAACGCTCAGGTCCCATGTCTATGGCACCCTCGCAACTTGGTGCATTTTCCAAATCACGCCCAGATTTAGAAACTCCAGACTTAGAATATCATGTTCAACCATTATCTCTTGAAGCTTTTGGTCAACCCTTGCATGAATTCCCCGCAATTACAGCGAGTGTTTGTAATCTACGACCAGAAAGCCGTGGTACAGTGACCATTTCCTCAAAAAATCCGAATGATGCGCCAACCATTTCACCAAACTATTTGAGCACCGAAGGCGATAAGCAGACTGCGGTTTCTGCCATTAGACAAGCGCGAAGAATTATGTCGCACGGCCCAATGTCAAAATACAAACCCCAAGAGATCAAACCAGGAAATTATTCGGATGCGGCTGAAGATTTGATAAAAGCCGCTGGAGATATTGGGACCACGATATTTCACCCAGTTGGTACTGTGCGGATGGGTGCTGACGAGGCTGCACCGCTTGATCAACGACTTAAATTGCGTGGTATTGGTGGTCTCCGAGTCGTTGATGCTTCAATTATGCCGACGATAACAAGCGGTAATACAAATTCGCCGACAATTATGATTGCCGAAAAAGCTGCTGATATGATTTTAAGTCACTAATCGGGACTTTTCAGAGTACACCGCTTTGCCGTGCGCGTTCGCAGTCGTCACTATCAATTTCCCAAGTACTGTCAGAATAAACCTTCTTACCTGAGAGCGCTCTGGGAATTGCCATTCAGTTATGCCTACTCCAGTATCCCGCAGCTATACTATTTTTACGAGCAAAGGATGTTTTTCAGGCACTGTCAGATTAAACCGCCTTGCCTGGTGTCGATAGGGAACGTAGCTTTTTAGCCATGCCTAATCCTTTATCATTCCGCTATTTTAAAACCAGTCCTGAGATCATCCAACTTGCAGTTATGCTGTATGTAAGGTTTCCACTCTCACTGAGAAATGTAGAAGACCTTCTGCATGAACGCGGTGTCGATGTGAGCTATGAATTTGTTCGGTACTGGTGGCATAGATTTGGTTCTCAGTTCGCAAGCCAGATCAAAAAGCGCAGGGCAGGGGGAATGCAGTCCAGTAATTGGAAATGGCACCTAGATGAAGTCTTTGTGAAGATAAATGGTGAAAGGCATTACCTGTGGCGTGCAGTCGATCATGAAGGTGAGGTGCTACAAAGCTATGTCACCAATACAAGAAACAAAAAAGCAGCTTTAAAGTTCATGAAGAAAGCCATGCGGCGCTATGGATCACCAAACGAGATCGTTACAGATAAGCTTCGATCCTACAGCGCGGCAGCACGAGAGTTAGGCTGTGCAGAAAAGCAAGTTACTAAGAGATGGGCAAATAACAGAGTTGAGAATTCACACTTACCCTTTCGACGACGAGAAAGGGCCATGCTTCGGTTTAGACGAATGCACAGTCTACAGAAGTTCGCCTCAATCCATGCCTCGTTTCACAATTTATTCAACTCGCAAAGGTCACTCTCAAAATGCAGTACATTCAAGCTTAACCGAGACGCTGCTCTCACCGAGTGGCGCTCTTTAGTGACCTCATAGAAATAGGCGTCAAATGAATACTGATGCTTGGGCTCGTTTGTCTGACAGCACCGCCATTTACCTTTTAAAACGAACAGCTTTGAAGGTCATAGGCTTCTGATAACGCTTAGTTTTTAACCTTGGCGCTATTGTGCTTTAGCCTTTGACTGACCGTTATGCAGACCCGATTACTGACCAAGCCTGTGCCTTACACCTTTGTGCGTGGAGGCTACTATTACTTCACTCGCAGGGTTCCTGCTGATTTAAGACAGCATTACAAGTATCCCCGCATCGTGCAGGGATTACGTACATCGTCGCCTCAGGAAGCGAAGCTGCAGGCTAAGATCGAAGCTGCAAAGCTAGATGCCTATTGGACACAAATGCGATTAGCCAAGTCCGACGTTTTGGGCCTTTCGCTTATTAGGGATGGGATGGATATCCCCGCAGTTAAATCGCAAAATATGACGCCAAACAGGGCTTTGGAAGGTCCTACATTGCTTGATGCCCTGGGGGTTTATCTGGAACAGAAAGGTGATGGCAAAGCCAAATCGTTTAGGCAATCTGCAGAAAGAGCCTGTGGTTATGTGATAGAGAATTGCGGCAATAAACCATTGGCGGCTTACACCAGACAGAATGCCCTGATTTTTAGAGATTGGTTAGTCGCTAGAGGTTTAACAGGATCAAGCGTCACCCGTAACTTTTCCTATGTCAAAGCAGTGATCAACTTCGCCCTATCCGAGTTTGCCCTGGACATCCGTAATCCGTTTGTGGGCGTTTACCATGATCGGTCAAAGGGTGTTGTCTCCCGTAAACCAATTCCACTGGATGACCTGCTTAGTGTTCAGCGTAAGTGCATGCAGATTGATGATGATATCCGCTGGCTTGTGGCTTTGGTGTCAGATACTGGAATGCGGCTGGCAGAAGCTGCAGGGCTGTCTGTGAGTGACTTTAACCTTCAGGGCGATATTCCTTTCGTAGAGGTGCGCAAACACCCTTGGCGCAGTCTGAAGACGTCTGCAAGTGCAAGAGTAATACCGTTATCTGGAATGGCCCTCTGGGCTGCTCGAAGAATTCTGCAACAAACGGGTGCCTCAACTTATGCGTTCCCCAGATACAATCGTGGATCACGTACTAGTGCAAACTCAGCCAGTGCTGCAATTAACAAGTGGCTGAAGAACCACGTCCCTGCGGGCTGCACAATGCATAGCTTTCGACATTCAATGCGTGATCGATTGCGTGCTGTGCAATGTCCTTCAGACGTCGCCGATCAAATCGGAGGTTGGGCAACTGACGGCGTAGGGCAGGGCTATGGCTCTGGCTATCCAATCGAAGTGCTTATGGAATGGATAGGAAAAACGGTACTAGGCTTGGATTAACGAATGTTATTTCCATGTGACGGGAGTGACATACACGATGCTATCATTAACACTGACCATTAAATCACCCTCTTGAACATTCACCTGCAACTTCATTGAGCGCTTTGCTTGTTCGGCGAGTTCATTTGTTTCTGCCTCAGCCAAATTTATGACCTTCAGGTTTTCAAAGCGTGAGGTACTGTTTTTGATCTTATCCCACCAAATTTCTGCGTTTCTGCCGCCATATGAATAGATAATAACCTCTCTGGCTTTACCACAGGATTGCCGCACGATCTTTTCGGTTGGAAGACCCAGAGTTACCCACAAGTCAATCTCATCACTGAAACTCTTTTCCCAAAGGTCAGGTTCATCATCTGCCGATAGGCCTCTGGAGAATTCCAACTTCTCACGGGCATTCAGTGCAAAGGCAATAAGGCGCACCATTAAGCGTTCATCTGTTTCGGATGGATGTTTGGCTACGGTAAGTTTGTGGGTTTCATAATAGTGACGGTCCATATCCGAAACTGAAAGTTCAACTTTATAGATGGTGGCTTTTTGTGCCATGATTTATTCCTGTTTCGAGATGTTTGATGTACTTAGTGTGTCTGACGGCTAAGTGGAAGCAGATAAAAAGACTGCTGAGTAACAGACGACACTGCATAACGGTCAGTCAAAGGCTAAAGCACAATAGCGCCAAGGTTAAAAACTAAGCGTTATCAGAAGCCTATGACCTTCAAAGCTGTTCGTTTTAAAAGGTAAATGGCGGAGCGACAGGGGGTTAAGTTCCCTGATCATCCGTCATTTATTCTTTAATAAGTATTTAATAATAATACCTTACGTGAAGATAGATTTATTGGCCCCACAATTGGCCCCTCACTTGGCTGGGAAAATCGTTTTTGCATCAGCCTGTGATAAAGGTTAGGGGGTCAAAAACTCGACCACTTCAGTTGCTAGTGATCCTGCTCTCACATTTATTCTGAAAAAGGTTCTAAGTCACCGAGTATACGATGCATCAGGATGGTCTAAAAAACTTGTCTATCTTTTCAGATTGTAACCTTTATTGAAAAAATAAGTGATTAGCTAATTACTACTCAGTTTACCAATTAGGTGTATACTGGAATTATGAAACGGAGATAATCTTATGTATCCAGTTGCTGAAAAATTACCAAATGAAACCGAACGGGCTGCATTTGTCGAAGCACTCGCGCTAATTGGGACTGATCAACAGGACGAATACTATTCATTTTGTGAGATTGGAAAACTTATTTCTGGCTTTGATAAAGCAATGGTCTCTCTAATAGATTCTTCTAATCAATGTGTACTGTCTCAAGACGGCCCAGAACCATTTGAAAATAATTCATGGCCTGTTGAAAACTCATTTTGCCAACATGTTATTGGAGAAATAAAGCCTACGATTGTTTTTGACGTATCTCTGCACCCTATCTTTGGAAAACATCCTAATGTGATTAGTGGAACCATGAAAGGTAGCTATTGTGGCTTCCCAATTCGCACCAGCAATAATCTGGTGCTTGGAACTTATTGTCTCGCTCACGATGAACCAATTCATTTACCCCCAAATAAAGTGGATGCGATAGATAAGATGGTTGCAAAACTTGGTTCATATCTTGAACGACAAAGCAAATTGCAAGCTGAAAATTCAAATAAATTACTTCTGGGTCTTAAATTCGCTTTGGAAAAATTTCCCGATTTAAAGGTGGATGCAATGTGCAAATTTCTGGAATTTAGAAATGGTTTGTTGATAAATTCCAGTGATTTGATTGACCTGCAAAACCTTGGTCTGATTGATGACAAAAGTAAGCTTACAAGTGAAGGAGCGATGATATTAGAAAAGCTAAGTTTGTATCAAAGTTCATTCAAATCAAAAAAGAGTCAATTCACAAACGAAGCAAAAGATTTTGACGCATTATTTGAGGGTCTTTAATCATGTATTCAAAGAGTGTCGTTTACCGCTTTACATCATTTGCATCTGCGAAGATCGCAGCAGGACATTGTACCGAAAGTCTTAGTAAGTTCGTTGTCAAACTTAATATGTCAAGTTTGACAATAACTGTGAGTAAAGAAAATGAGGTCAGTATATCCGCGACCTTTGAAGACATTGGGAATTTAAAAAAGTTTGATGAGGCTCTAGCTAAGCTTGTGGTTGAACTTAGAGAAGCCTTTGATTTTATGGAAAATAGCAAATCATCTGTTTGTGTCTTCAGCTATCAGCGCGATACCGCTGTTGATACGCTAGAATTAAATTGATTTTTCCTGCTTCAATTTTCCCTAGCCTTCGCTAGGTGGAGTCGCAGGTTAGCATATGAATCGATTCCCTCAAAATGAGTAAAGAAAATGCCGACAGCATTTGATCGCTGTCGGCACTGGTTGATGCTTACTTCGGCTTCTCTGGCGTGGCTGCTAAGAAGTGAGTGTTAACTTGTGTTAGTCAGCGTCACTAAAATAGTTGAACTTAAATTCACCCTCTAAACGTGGACCAAGAAAATCCATTAGCCCACCTTCTACGCGCATATTTAAATAGCCTTGATGCACTTCCTTTGATGCCCATTTTTCGTACAAATATATGGTTTTATTGTCTTCTGCTAACAGTGTTTGGATCAACTCAAAGCCTGCCCATGCTTTTGTTACAGCATAGCCGTCATCAGTTTTGGCCCACTCAATAAATTCTTGTGCGCCTTTTTCTGTAAAAGGAAACTCAGCAATTACGTAAACAGACATTTATTCTCTCCTTGTTGGTTGAGGTTGCCCACTCTGGCTTCTCTAGCGGAGCTAGGAAGCAGTATTGGTAATCTGATTTAAATTTTACAATGTTCACCCCAATAACCGCTATCCCAATACAGGTCGAAACTGACTTCCAAGCCATCTTGCACAACAAAATGGTGAACGCCTTTTCCGCTTATGCCGCCATCCGCTGTAAAAGTGCAAAACACTACAACATCGGTTGCGTTTGATACAACGTTATCTACGCTTAAGTTGAACCCTGGCCATGCATCGTTCAGCTTTGCAAGCATATTGCCCAGTAGGTCATTGAAACCGTGATATTCACCGCCTAACGCATGGTTTGCATGAAAAGTAATTTTGCAGTCAGGATGATATACTTTGCTTAAAGCTTCCATGTCGCCTGCACCAAAAGCAGCATATCCACCCATTACTATCTCTTCAGCAGTCATTGAATTTCTCCTTAGTTTTAAAGCAATCAGCTTAATCGACGAAAAGCATAGAACCAGTACAGAAACTGTACCTATGCGCTGGAGAGAAAAAGTGAGGCCAGCAATCCATTGGCGCAGACGCAGACCTCACAGAGTTTGCCACCAATAGAAAGAAGACGACAGCGGCAAATTACTTAGCATTGGAATAAATGGCGGGGTTAACCGTAAAGGATACTGCCCATGTTCACGAGTAATACTGTGTTAAGAATTAGAAACACAATTGGGGCAAGATAACCCTCGGCTGTCGCCTTAACGCCTTCAACTTTTGCCCATTCACTGTTTACAGTTTGATACCCAAATATTGCTGCTAGTAAAGATTGCGTCCAGCCCCACGCCACAAATGCCCAAGCACCCTGCGGTCCAACAAACAGCAATGCGAGCGAGATTATTGCAGCTGCGCCGACTTGAGTGCCAGCAAATCGTGTCATGTAGACTGCGCTATCACCAAAACCGTACTGATCAACGAATGCTTTTGTTTGGAATAGGCATCTGTAGCTGTAATAGGCCGCACCAATTAAAAGAACGATCCAAACTATTAGGTTCAGGCCACCGCCAAAACTTTCCACCATGTTACTTCTCCTTATGTTGGCTACGACGACGCTAACACCGGTTGTACAATTCACCTAACAGAAAGATCGCAGCATGATCGGACAAATATTATCCAGCGTGACTGGACTCGCTATGTCTTGGTCGCAAAAAAACTAATCACGCGGGTGAACCTGTAATCAAAAGCGGGCCCTCCAATTTGGTCATTTTGCTTCCAGCCGCAATCTCCTGTAATTCTTTTTGCATAAGGGCCATGACCTTATCTGCACTGGTTTTGTTTTTATGCTTGGAAACCGTAAACACTTCATTTTCGGAGATTTTAAAAACCTCACCAGAGATTTGTCCTGCCGTTAAATTACGTGGAAGCATTGTATGCTCCATATATGTTGTGACCATTTTCATCTGAATTTCCGAAACGAATTTAATGTGCACAACACGACAGTACATAAATCTCTCCACTGTGAATTTTGAGCTAATCGTAACAGCAAACTTTTGAAATTACCTAACAGAAAGATCAAAGCATGATCGGACAGATACTATTCAGTTTAATCAATTGTTATCTGGCGCATCGCATGAAATTTGTATGCCGCCTCTGCCTGTCTCAAGTACGTTGCAGACCAGTAAGTTCTATCAACATAGCGCAGAGCGTTTCCATTCTTTGTCAGTTCAGCCATTGCAGAACTTGTCAAATTCAATTGCTTAGCAATAACATCTGCACTTTCTCTCACCCTCACTTCGCCGTTTTCAGCTAGTTTCAAAAGCGGGTAAAGAAAGCTTTCAAATGTTGGGCAGGTATCTAACAAATCAAACTTCCTCTTTCGTCCTACACACATACAGAAGCCTAAAATCACTAGCTCCCAGAGTCTCACAATGCGAACATTTAGCCTTTCTGGCAACCTCGTAGATTGTAGCAGTAGGGGAAAGCCTACTTATCAACTCTTTGACCGACACCAGTCTTCTATGCCCACAACGACACTCTAGGGACTTGTGGTTGTTGCTTATGGTCTGCAGTTGGGTCATGTTGGTTTTAGTTAGATAATATCAGGACAAGTAATGAGGATTAAGATTTTTGTGCGAACTTTTACTTCTGTAGAAGATGCTGAAATGTTCAACAGTGTTCTCCATACGAAATGGCCAATGCTTCTCCAAGGAAAAAAGGGCGCACGCTTCCGGTTGGTAGTTGATGAAGATAAACCACATGTATCAACGGTAGTCTGGGAGTTTGAAAATGCGAAAATTCAAAAAGATATTGAAGCAATAATAGCCCAAGAAATTGTACGATTTACGAAAGCATTACCCAACAAAGAAATGCACTTTCAGGGCGAGGTAGAGTTAGATTTCAATGAGGCATAAAATTAACGGCAAAGTATATGACAACGATTAGTGTAAGTGAATTTATCAATCTGGCAAAGACAGATGGCATACCCAAAAAAGCATTTTTTACTGCATGTATCGTTGGCACACTTTTAACAACAATAAATCATGGGGATGTCATTTTGAAAGGCGAGTTTCCACCATTTTTGAAGGTTTTACTCACCTACTGTGTTCCGTTTTGCGTTACGACCTGGGGTGCCGTTTTAGGTAAAAAATCACGAGATTAAGTTGAAATTGAATATTGGCAGATCGCCAGCCTCAATTGGCTGGCAAAAAACAATGCTAAACTTAATTTTGATAAACTACTATCAAATGCTTCTTGTCACATGCGCCAAGGCTGTTACTGACACTCAGCTATAGCAGCGGTCATACCCATTCCTGTCGTGGTATTAACAAGCGGTATTGAGGTCGCTGCTGCCATACAATAATCAGTTTGTGTTTATTTACTATTATGTTGAGTATAGGTTAGAAAAAACAATTGTTTGGGGAAGTATGATGAAAAATCTGTGTACAACAGTTCTGGTTATTTTTGTAGGTAGTCAAGCTGTAGCTTCAGGTCTCTCTGAGCCACAAATAATTTCACCTTTGGTAAGTTTTAATGTGCCGTGTGAAGTCACTTACACAGCTACTGAAGCCGACTATCGGCGAGCTTTTAATCACTTTACACTTGCCGTTGGTCAAAGTGGTGCGATTGCAGAAAAGTCAGCAAGGAATATGGTCATGTCTCATCTGGCAGCTAGAAAACAGACCTGTAATGCAAATGCGAAAGCAGCGACTAACAATTCAGGAAACATTATTCGTGATGGATTGGGCGGTATAGTTTTGAACAACCAATCAGGGTAGATGTTTATTAAGACTTAAGTGAATAATAACTTACGAAGTTATGCATTGGTTTTATTCCTTGTCATAAGTAACAAAGTTTTCGATTAGGGCAGGGACGCTGTACCCTTGAAGCTTATATGCGATATTGCTTGTTGTAGTTTTTCAAAGTGGAGGCCGTCAGAATAACCACCAAAAGTCTGGTCAGCCAATTCATGTCCCATTAATCGTGCAACGGTTGTCCTTTCAACACCAGCATTTTCTAATTGAGTAGAGAAGGCTCGTCGAAGGCTATGAAAAACATAGTCAGGCCCATAACCCAACTCTGTTTTCAATCGCCCAAACCTTTTCCCAATCGCATTAGACCGATTACCATATTTATTGAAGGTAAGTCCCGATAGAAGATATTTTCCGTTTGCAGTCTGTTTCAGTCTTGCGACCGTTTGTTGAATGTCTGGATGTATTGGAACTTCTGGCACTGTCAGAAGAAACCACCTTGCCCGACATCGATAAGGGGCGTAGCCATTTTGCTATGCCTAAACCAGTATCGTTCCGCTATTTCAAAACCAGCCCTGAGGTCATCCAACTTGCAGTTATGCTGTATGTGAGGTTCCCACTCTCACTGCGAAATGTAGAAGACCTTCTGCATGAACGCGGTGTCGATGTGAGCTATGAATCTGTTCGGTACTGGTGGCATAGATTTGGTTCTCAGTTCGCAAGCCAGATCAAAAAACGCAGGG
>Ga0255759_10001904_pt1 | contig 18738 bp, 13 predicted proteins | sample 101ome_20_FD_179959 | JGI IMG/M metagenome (GOLD analysis project Ga0255759, IMG submission 179959) | Coastal salt marsh microbial communities from the Groves Creek Marsh, Skidaway Island, Georgia - 101404AT metaG (version 2) | ecosystem: Environmental > Aquatic > Marine > Intertidal zone >...
AGAACAGGCCTATCGTGAAGAGGGACCATAACATACGATAAGGGACGATAAGAACCGGCCTATCGTGAAGAGGGACCATAACATACGATAAGGGACGATAAGAACCGGCCTATCGTGAAGAGGGACCATAGCGAACGATAAGAACCGACCTATCGTGAAGAGGGACCATAAGGAACGATACGGGACGATAAGAACAGGCCTATCGTGAAGAGGAACCATAGCGAACGATAAGAACCGGCCTATCGTGAAGAGGGACCATAACATACGATAATGGACGATAAGAACAGGCCTATCGTGAAGAGGGACCATAACATACGATAAGGGACGATAAGAACCGGCCTATCGTGAAGAGGGACCATAACATACGATAAGGGACGATAAGAGGGTACCATTAGAACATTTCTTATTGTAGACAAACGATATTTTTGATGATATAACGATATTGTCTCGTCTCACAAAATTGCCCTCATTTTGAGAAGGGTACTTAAAATCAACCCCATTTTGAGCAGCATCCAGTCCAAATCAACCCCGTTTTGTGGTGTTTGTTTGACATTTTTGTAATTTGTCAAAAAGCGCACTACAATCAATTTATTACGACTCATCGTGTACTTGAAAGAATTTAATTGTATGCTCCGTAATAAAAATTGTGACGCAATTTTTACCGTCTTGTGTTTGTCTCCGTTGTGTTGCAAAACATGTTCATACTTGGTAATAGAATCCCATGGATTTTTCAATCGACGCAACGCAACGCAACGCAATTGCGTCGCGCGCGCGAGAGTGTTTTTTTTACAAACTTTCTGTTTACTTTTTGTTTTGGTTCATTTTTAGGATGCTTATTTCAAAAAAAAACTATTAGAACGATTGAGATCGATTAGAAATTTTTCATATCGTGAGTTATCGTTGTAAGTTCTTTGGCTTCTGCTCACAGGCTTATCGTAGCGTATCGTGGAGAGGGACCATAGCGTACGATAAGCGCCGGCTCACAGGCTTATCGTAGCGTATCGTGGAGAGGGACCATAGCGTACGATAAGCGAGAACCATAACAACAACCCTTGTATGGACGAACGAGACTGTACGATAACATAAGGATACATCATCGTACTTGACAATCAAACTCATTTTGAGAAGGGTTTCCAAAATCAACCCCATTTTGAGCAATATCAAGTCCAAATCAACCCCATTTTGTGGTACTTGTTTGACATTTTTGTAATTTGTCAAAAACGCGTTGTAACCAATGTCACTACGACTCTTCGTGTGTTTGAGGAAGTTCGATATCGCGTACCGTAATGAAATTCGTGACGCAATTTTCACCGTCTTTGAATTGAAACCGTTGTGTTACAAAAGGAGTCCATACTTCGTAAGGAAACTGTTCCAAATATTCAAACAACGCAACGCAACGCAACGCAATTGCGTCGCGCGCGCGAGAGTGTTTTTTTTACAAACTTTCTGTTTACTTTTTGTTTTGGTTCCTTTTAGAACGCTTATTTCAAAAAAAAAACCATTAGAACGATAGACATCGATTGAACAAAAACCGTATCGTGAGTTATCGTTGTGATGTGAAACGCAGTTTTTAGCACCCAACCAACCTCGTTTTGAGCGAAATCAACCCCATTTTGAGGCAGAAACAACCTTGTTTTGTGTTGCGTTGCGTTGCGTTGCGTACTGTAATCATCCTTCGTCGCGATTGTATCGTGTGGTTGATATGTATCGTAACGCAAAATTATTTAAGCGCAGTTGAAAAAACAAATTAAAAAACTTCCCTTTCAACGATATGAACTCCTTGTTGACACACGAACAACGCATGGTGCACGCCGCGATGTTCCTCGATCCAAAAATGATCCCAAGTTTCCCACCCTCCACGGAAACCATTCGTTTGGGCGAAACGATCAAAAAAATGTACGATCAAAAGGTATTGACGAAGATGTATCTCGACGAGCACGGTGCGATTCACTGCGAATAAGAGAGTGATTACAATTTGGATTCGATCGCTTTGAGCTCTTTCTCCCACATTTGTTTTTCAGTTGTATTTTCGAGGTTTTCGATTTGCTTCTCTTTTGTTTCGCACTCGTGCATGAGGTCCTCCTTCCTCTCCAAAGTGAGCGCGTGAATCGGCATCTTGACCAGATAGTCGTAGCTTTTGTCGACTTGAGGGTACTCGTCCTCTGCGAGTTTGTCGAGCAACGTTTGTCTCGGAACGTTCATCACCGCCAGCTCTCCTTCGATGATGGCCATGATGAATCGAATCTTCGCCTGCAACACGACACACTCCTCCCGAAGGCGCGCCAGTTGCGCGGCCTTACGGCGTACGTAGCACGACAGTCGCGCTTCGTAGAAGTCGTTCAAGATGTCACGAACGGTGTCGTATTTTTGGATCACACCACGCGCATTGTACAAATGCATGTTCGTGGTGCTGAGTCCACGGGTGGTCTTCATCTTGAATTCGGTCTCGAATCGTGTTCCCCCTTCTTCGGAGGGAGCCGTCCATGCTTGAGCGACCGCTTTGGACGCGAAATGGATCACGAACCGAACCTCTTTCTCGGTGTAGTGGCTTTCGACGTCGCGGATCTCCGACGGACCGTGGCGATCCATGATCTCCTCCGCACGAGTCTTGAAGTCCTCCGTCCAATAACCCACAGGAAGCTCCGTCACTTCGAGCTTCGTGTCTCCCACACGATGGAAACATCCGTAGCTCACGCCCTCGCGAATCTCTCCCTTGTATCCGTTGTACCAAGGGGTCAACTCCTCCGGTTCGTCTCCCTTCAACATCGCGCGAATCGCGCGAAGCACCGCCTTCGGCTCGTAGCAGGGCACGCTCGTACTGAAACCGGTCCCGATACCCAAGGCGCCGTTGATCAACACCATCGGTAGAATCGGGATGTAATGCAGAGGCTCCACCTGTTGGCCGTCGTCTTGCATGTGCTCGAGCACCTCGTTGTCGTCCTTCGGGAAGAGCAGCGAAACGACGGGATTCAGCTGCGTGTGGATGTACCTAGGAGAGGCCGCGTCCTTCCCCCCTTGAATACGAGAGCCGAATTGCCCGTTCGGCTCCAACAAGTTTAGGTTGTTCGATCCGACGAAAGTCTGAGCCATTCCGATGATCGCGTCGTGAAGACTCGCCTCTCCGTGATGGTACGCACCGTGTTCGCTCACGTAACCCGCAAGCTGCGCCACTTTGATCTCTTTGTACAGATTGCGCTTGATGCTGCAGTACAATATCTTGCGCAGCGAACGCTTCAGACCGTCGCACACGCTCGGAATCGAACGCTCCAGATTGTAGTTCGAGAAATGGATCAGCTCACGATCCACAAAGTCGCGGTAGTCCACCTTCGTCTCCGAACCGTTCTCCGACGCTTCGAGCTGACGCTCGCGGTCGTATCGACCGAGCCAATGCTTACGATCGTCCGCGCGTTTCTTGTTGAACGCCATGTCCAGGCTCTCTTCGGAGTCGTCGCCGGTGGAAACGTATCTCATCAGACGCATATTCTTGAAGTACTCTTTCGCCTCTTTGGTGGTGGACGTGCCCAACCCCTTGTAGTATTTGATGTCCCATCCGCGGCCCTCTTGGTGCGCCTCCATCCACGCCTCGTACGCCGCTAGATTGTAGAAGGCTTGCGAGGTCTTGCCCTTGGTCACCTTCACGATGGGGGTGAGCATCGAACACATGAACGCGTCGTTGCGCAACAAGGACGGCCACATGGTGTGGAAGAGATTGAACATCAACCCTTTGATGTGAGAGCCGTCGGCGTCCGCGTCCGTCATGATCATCAAACGACCGTACCGCAGACTGCTCACGTCGTCGTAGCTCTTGTTCGACTCCAATCCCAATATCTTCTTCAAATGATTGATCTCGTCGTTGTCGTTGATCCGTTTGGTGGTGGTGTCCTTCACGTTCATCACCTTCCCTTTCAGAGGGAACACTCCGTAGTAATCCCGACCGACTTCGCTGAGTCCAGAGATGGCCATCGTTTTCGCCGAGTCTCCCTCCGTGAGGATCAAGGTGCATTTGGCGCTTTTGGCGGTGCCGGCGAAGTTGGCGTCGTCCAACTTGGGAATTCCTCGAATGGTGTTCCGCTTCTTACCGTCCGTCTTCTTGGACGCCTTGTCCTCCACCGCGCTCGTGATTTGCACCACCCGATCCACGATGCCCAACTTGGCCACCTTGTCGATCAGTTTGGAGTCGAGCTCCAGCTTGCTTTTGAACCGCGTGTACGGCGTGGTGAGGGTGTCCTTAGTCTGACTGTCGAAGGTCGGATTCGGCACGATCGCGCGAACGAAGAGGAACAGGCACTCGCGAATCTGCGCGGGTCGGACGTCGATCTTGCGACGTTTCTTGATGAGTTCCACGAGCTTCTTCGTCAGCTGCGACACCACGTACTCCACGTGTTTCCCGCCTTTCGCGGTCCACACTCCGTTGACGAAGGACATGTGACGAAAGCCCTCTTGACTCTCTGCGACGACCACCTCCCAACAGCCGTCCTCGCTCGTGGTGTGCACACGAGGACGTTCGGTACGGTCCGAGCCGAGATAATGATCCGCGTATCGCTCGAAGGTCTTGCAGACGAGATGCTCCCCGTTCAAGTGAATCTTCGTTACGGAGGGAGTCAACGCGCACATGTCGTACACTCGGCGCGCCATCAACGACATGACGTCCTTGTCCAGTTTCTTCATTCCGAAACGTTTCAGATCCGGATAGAAGCGGATTCGAGTGTACGGCGCTTTGCGAGACTTCGTGATCTTCGGATCGTCGCGGCGGGTCATGTTGTCGTAAAACACCTGCGAGTATTGCAAACCGCGCGTCTTGTCCACCGTTTCCACTTCGAAACGGGTGGAGAAGATGTTGCACGCTTTCGCTCCGATACCGTTCTGCCCACCGATCGTGCGCTCCTCTTTGTCGTCGTAGTTCGTGGAGGTCAACAGATTCCCGAAGATGAGCTCGGGAACGTACATGTGGTGCTCTTCGTGCATGAGGACGTCGATGCCGGGGCCGCCGTTCCGTATCTCCACGAAGCCTTCTTCCTGATTGAGGTCTACGGAAACGTCGCGTATCGGAGCCTCGCCCTCCGACACGATCCGTACGCAATGATCGAGGACGTTGACCACAATCTCGTCGAAAATCTTGTACAATCCGGGAACGTAGTTGACCGAACGGTACTGAAAGACGGGAGTCTTGGAATGCACTTCGTCGCACACCCACGTGACGGTCTCGTCGGGCTCGACGCTTCCGATGTACACGCCCGGGCGTTTGAGCACGTGCTCGCGCGGATCCATCTTCACATATTTCGAAGAAGCCATGGCTATCAATGTTTACAACTTTTCGATCTAAGCATTAAGTCAATTTTTTTCAAACCACATCTCGAAAAAAATTGGTTTGCTGACACCCACAGACGACATAGTAAATCTTTTGGCGACTTAATTCGCAATGGCAGCACATCAAACCACGTGGTACATGACGAAGTTCAACAAAACGTCTATGTGGGACATACAATACGGTACCACACCGGACGAAGCTTGGGAGCGACTCAACAACAAGAAGGTGTCGTTTCATCGATGCGATGAGTGCAATAACAACTATCACGATCATCAATCGATGTATATGGGATGGGGGCACTCGTTCTGTTCCATATCGTGTAGAGCCAGATACGAAATAACGGTGGTACGATCGTGAATGACTGATTTCCAAAAAAAAAAAACTGATGTGAAAAGTTTTAGTTGGTTATAAGTAAGTAACTCACACAACCAACCGGTTCATCATGCAGATTTTCGTGAAGACTCTCACCGGAAAGACCATCACCCTCGAGATCGAACCGTCGGACACGATCGACAATGTAAAATCGAAGATCCAAGACAAGGAGGGAATCCCTCCGGATCAACAACGGCTCATTTTCGCAGGGAAGCAGTTGGAGGACGGCCGCACTCTGTCCGACTACAACATCCAAAAAGAGTCGACGCTGCATTTGGTTTTGCGTTTGAGAGGAGGTTTAATCATGAGTTTTTAGATTTCGGACGAATCCGCCGATCGTCAACTTACCCTTGTTCTCACGCACCGTCTTCAAAACGGCTTGATCCATACGATTGTTCAAACGATTGAGTAAAGCCGTTTTGGAGTGTTTTTCGATGCGAAGTTTGCGCAAGAATTTCTTTTGGTACGCGCGCTGCAGCACCTCTACATCGCGCATCGTGAAGTATCCGGGCTTGCCGCCCCCACCGACCGACTCGTACGAAGGCGACTCCGGAGCACCGAAGTAGGACGCCGGGAAACTGACGCGACCACCTCGCATGGGCTCCATCTCTTTATCGACGATGGTGTCGAACTGTTTCGACATCACCATCGCGGGATTCGTGTTCATGCTGTCGGAGGGCTCCATGTCCAACAAGTACTTGCGAGTGCTAGGACTCATCGCGTCGTAGGACAATCCGAGACGCTCCAGGAAGCGCCGAGCTTTGGTCACCTTTCCGGAAGTCTCCGTATTCATGCGGGTTTTTATATTAGTAAAATATTATATTAAATCATGTCGGAGGTGAATGAGGGAACATTGAACAATCTTACGACGTATCAATTTTTCGAGCAGAACGATTGCAACGTGGACACCACGCAGACGATTGTTTCCGAGAACGAGGTGTCGTCTCTGTTCTTTTCGGATCACAACGTCAACACGCTCCACGAAGGCATCCGATACAGCGTCTACAAAGGCACCAATAATCACACGGTGATTGATCGTCAGTCCGACAACGAGTTGCGCGTTGTTATGAGATCGATCTATCTGCAGTACGCCCGCCACCTGCCTTACCGTGTGGTGGATCAGGTGAAGGAGTTGAACACGCGAGTGCTCGACTTCGCGGTACCGCGCATCTTGGTCGAGTTGAACCAGTACGCCAACTACACTCATCACGCGTCCACCCTTCCGATTCCGCTCGAACATTCTAAGAACGTCTCCAATAAGGGGCAACGCGTGCTGTACATGAATGAGTTTTGAGAATGCGGTTTTTTTTTGTTTGTCTGTTTTAAATACGCTAAACTTCGACATGGCGCAGGCGTTGCCCATCAAGGGCGCATTGGGAACCATTATGTTCATGATGATGTTTGTGGTTCTCTTCCTTGTGACCTACTTCTTCGGAGATTCCAAGACCCCGGTCTTCTACTTCTTGGTCGTGCTCACCTTGTTCATGTTCATCGCGGTGCTCATGTGCATCGAGAACATTCAGGCGTACACCAAAATGACCGAAGAGTGGGAGAAACAAACCAATCAGGATGTGGTGCTCACCTCGTGCCCGCAGTATTGGACCAAACAGTACGCGATCGATCCGGCAACCAAAAAGAAGCACACCTTCTGCAACAACAAGATCGAACCGGATATGTACGTGAGCGGTTCCGTGGACAACATGAACAACGCCTATCTCAACAAATCCCTCACCGATCTTCGCGCGGACGCCACGTATCCGGTCGTGGAAACCGATACCCCCATCGACCAGTCTTCTGCCGACTCGTCTGCTGCGGTGGTGAACGCTTCTCTATAAAGCCTTTCGAAACACAAAAATATATGTCTTTATTATTAAAACGTCGATGGCGTCTCTTGTCACCGCTGCGCCACTCGTAGTGTTGGCCATCATAGTCGCGATGACGGTGATCTCAATGGGTTACCTGCTTCATCGCAACACGAAAACCAAGAAACGTATCGAAGCTTTTCAAAACTTAGATCCGTCGGATGCGAACTACCTTGAGAATCTGCACACCCACCCGGTGGTGGATCTCCACGTGCAGGAGCAGGTTCAAGAGAGCCCCGACGGACTCTATTCCAACGGTTTCAAAGTCGCTCCCCATACGCACGTGTTCTACGGCGCGGGCGACGGCGAACACTCGCACTTGCCAGGTCAAGGCGGACCGTGGCTAAGCACGGGCGACAACGCAAATTTCAACGCGAATCACGACAACTTCGAGCATTGGATCAATCCGTACGAGTCCCCTTCCGGCGGAAAGATGGGAATGCAGGTGAATCTAACCAAACTGAACGAAGCGACGAACAAATGCAAATTAGCCAAGACTCTTCCTTGGGTAGAGGCGCATGCGAAGTGCGACTAAAGGCGACGCAAACGCACGGGTTGTTTCAAAATAGGCTTGTATCCTCCTCCGCTCATCGCTCTCTTGCAGCTATTCTCAAAACATGCGTACATGTTGTTCGTCACGGTCTCCGCGTAGTCGGGCGCGGAGCTGTTCGCGGCGAGCGTCTTCAGTCCCATGCGGAACTTGTTTCGCAGACTCTTCAAGTTATTTTTCACAAGCGAGGCGTGGTTCTCCATAAGCGACTCCTCCTTGAACGCGGACATGTTCAATTCGGTCGCGCTCTTGTTCATCAGATAGCGGATGAGCTCCATTTTGTAAATGTTCGCCATGTCCTCCATGATCACCACCGTCGCGAACTCGTGGATGTCCGGATCTTCCGCCCAGTAGATGGACATGAAGCTGTTGGTCAACATCTCGAACAAAGTGCACCCCACCGCCCACATATCCGTGTCGCAACCGGAAGGCGCACGATAGGCGGGCGTGCCTTCGCTTTGATCCGTGGTTTCGTTGACGTTTCGCATCATACCAATATCCAACAGCTTGATGTCGTCGTCCACGAATCCGACGTTGTCCGGCTTGATGTCGTTGTGCGCCATCTTGAGTTGAGTGTGGATGTGGGTGACCGCCTTGGGCAGCTCCTCGGTAAGACGAAGGAACATATCCGGGTCCAACACCTCGGATTTCAGGTCGGACAACACCCGAGCGCGCGCGATCGCCACCGTGTCTCGTTTGTTGGTGGTGAACATGGGTACCACGTATTTGGTGTACTTTATCTCGAACGACAAAAGCCCGCATCGTCTGTCCATCTCTTTGGCGTATTTGATCTCCTCGTCGACACCTCCTTTGCTTTTGGCGTGCTTGATCACATAGTGACTCAGTTGTCCTGTTTTCGGATCCTTATGCGTGCATTTGTACACGCGTCCGTAGCTGCCTTCCGACAGCAAGTTTTTGAAATCGCATGTCAGCTCTCGTTTTATGCCACAGTCGTCGAACGATATCGGCATGCGCGGCACGTGTTTTTAATAATACTAATGATATTTTGTTGTCGTAACAATCAAAAATATTATTATAGATAACTAACGTGAATGATTCATGTCTAATAGACGGATTCGTTCAAAATTCATTTTGGATAAAAATGCAAATTTGTTTGAATATGCAGATAACAAGCAAGACGTTTCGGTCGATTCTTCTCTCGAATCGCAAACGATGGATGCTAATCATGATAGGTTGGAACGTGAAAAACAACGTCAAAAAAAACGACAAGAACGCAGACAAGAAGAATACGCTAAACGTATGCAAGATATTAATAAATCATCGCGTGAAAATAAGGCACGCGCGCATCGAAAAGCAGTGAGTGTACGAGAAGAGAAATTGAAAAGAGAATCTGAAAAAAACAAACAAAACCAGATTATGGAAGAGAAAAAAAAAAAGCTTGACGATGTTCATAACGAAATCAAAACACAACAAAAACTCGAACAAGAACGACTGAAACAAGAAAAAGCGAAACGCCACGCGGAGTATAAAGCGCGATACGAGCAAGAGAAAAAAAGGAGATTAGAAGAGAAAAAACGAATCGAACAGCTGCGAAAAGAAACGGAGTATTTTAATTTAGAAGAAAAACGTAAGCAGCAAAAAGCTGAAGAAGAGAAACAAAGACTAGAGGAAGAGCAAAGACGACAACAAGAGCAGGATAGACAACGCGAAGAACGCAAAAAAGAGCGAAAAAACCGTAGATATGGTAATTTGGACCAACAGGCCAGGATAGCGAAAAATGAGAAAATAATTTGTCAACAAAATAGAACCCTATCTCAAATGATAGAGGAGAACGCAACTATCGATGCCGCTGTACAAAAAATTAACGAAGAATGTATCATCGTCGCAAATACCGCAATCGCGAATAACTACATATCGAACGATAAAGCCACACAGATGTACGACGACACGCACATCAACATATTTCAAACACTCACGAGTTTCAACAACATCCAAAAGTATACTGACTTGTCAAAGTGTATCAATTCGTGGAACATCTTCCCTCGTTCTCGTCACTTCAAATTAGACGACGAAGAATGTTTAGAATACGTCCCGGAGGAGATAAACGGAGTTTTCGTTTTGGATGCCTACAACGCGTTGATTCCCGGAGCGTACAAATCGGACTTGTGGCGTTTATGCATGTTGTACGAATACGGAGGAGCCTACATGGATATACACATCAAATGCTTGTCGCCCCACGATTTGCAACAAATGTTTGAAAAGTACGACGGCATTTTCGTCATCGATTGCGAACCGTTTCGAAAGACGGGAATATACAACGCGTTCATGTATTTGAAGCATCGCAAAGACCCTATCGCGTTGCTTCTACTCAAAGATATCGTGGACAACGTCACCAATCGCCGATATCTTGAGCATCCTTTAGCGATTACAGGTCCGATCGCACATGCCAAAGTGCTGATGAAACTGTTCAACTATACCACTCGTTACAGTGAAGAATACCACTACAAAGGACGTACCTACATGCTTCTGCACCATCAAATGCACAAAAAAAGATCAATGTCTACTACCGAAAGCATCCAACACATCGATAAAAACAATAAAAGCACAACCCTAATGCAATGTCGGTATCCCGCGTATCGCGACGATATGCACATCATCAAAAAAACACAGGTGCATTACTCGCAAGCTTGGAGAGATAGACAGGTGTATCAAAAAAAATTGAATATAAGCACTGCTTCGTAAACATATGCTAATGTGAGTTCGTGATGAGGTCGCTTCCCAAACTCACACGCTTCGTCGATCTCAAAGGAAACTTTGTCGCAACCTCCGCGTTGCGAAAGGTGTTCCTCACGGAGGAGAAACTACCTACGATATGCATCGTGTTCGGACCTCCCGGAGGTGGTAAGAGTTCACTAGCGACCATCCTGGAACACGAGTTGCCCGCGGAGGTGCTCGTCGTAACGAGCAACACTCACAACATAGATCAAACCTTGACGAACTTCATACAACATCGAACGATCGTTAGCATGTTCAATACCCGTAAAAAAATAGTGTTCATAGACGACATCGATATCCTTATCACCATCGATAAGTCGATCGTAACCTTGATTCAGACCCTTCGTCAAGACATTCGGATCGTGTGTACGGTGTCCTCCAGCGAAGAGCGCAAGGTATGCAATCTGAAGAAAATAGCGACCGACGTGGTGCGTCTCACCAGGATGTCCGTACGAGACTGCTTCCTCTTCGTGCGCGACATCGCTACGGTCGACGACGACGACGCTCTGCTCACGTTGTGCAAAACTCACGAGTGCAACCTGAAAAAAATTTTAGTCTATTTGGAGTCTTTGGAGGACCACGGGCGGTCCTCTTCGTCGGTGAGTCAAACGGACGTCTTCCACGACACGAGCGTGTACGAACAGTCTCGGATGGTGCTGAACCAACCCATGCCCAACTCGCTGCTTTGGAGCGTAGCGGAGACGGACGCGCAGATGACCACATTGCTGCTGCACGAGAACATCGTGAACGTCGGCATGTCTCGTGCGAAGGATACGAAAGAGCTTCTGAGGGTGTACGACTCGCTCATAAACGGCGATCTGTACGAACGCGCCGTCTTCGCACGGTGCACGTGGGGATACCTCGGCGTCAACTCGCTCTATTTCGCGAGATTGGCGCTGATCAACCAATTCGCACACGCTCGTCCCAAAACCACGGACAACATCAAATTCACACAGCAGTTCACCAAGTTGTCCACTCAAATGAACACGAAGAAGAAACTGCAAGAGCTCGCTCCGGAAATGATGGACATCTGCAAACTGTTCCCGTTGCTCATCGCGGTGAAAAGCAAGCTTCCGATCAAGACTCTCGCGGATCTGCAAAAGCGCTTCGGAAAGGACTTCGGTCTGTAGAATACGAACGTTCCAGAGACGAATATTTTCTTTTTATTATTTTAAACCTTGTTTGCAATGGACTCTGTGCAAAAATTTTTTTCGTCAAATCGCAACACGAACAACTTAGGCGCGATGATGGTGCTGTTGGTTAGCTTCATTCTAGTGATTTACGTGGCGATGTATCTGTACAAGCAGTTCGTTACGACCTCTCTCAAAACGTTGACCATGGTGAAGGACACGCCCCTCAAGATCACCGGGAACTCCATGCATAATCTGAGCGAGAACGACTCCATCCCGACTCAAAGCAACGGGAAGGAGTTCTCCATGTCCGTGTGGATGTACGTGGACAACTCCGACATGGAGTCCACCACCACCCCCAAATTCGTGTTGGCGCGCGCGAGCAGCGCCGGCGCCGTCGCGAACGGGCAGCCAGTGTTCTACATGGACCCGCAGAAAAACAGTCTGAACGTCGCCATTCGCGAAAACTCCTCCATGATCAGTGGCTCGCTCACCGCGGTGCACAACTCCTCGAGTCTGCGCAAGCTCACGATCGACTACCTCCCTATGCAGCGTTGGGTGAACGTGATCTTGGTGATCGATCAAAACTACGTGCAACTCTTCATGGACGGTGAGTTGCGCCAAGTGGACGACCTGAGCACGAGCACACGCGCTCGGGTGGTGGACGACTCGAGCGGCGACATTTACGCGGGCGGTTCGTCCAACATCACCTCCTTCAAGGGCTTCCTAAGCAAGGTGCAGTGGTTCAACTACGCCGTGACGATCGACCACGCCAAACTGATCTACGCCGCGGGTCCGCTCCGAAAGACGCTCCTGTCCAGTGTCGGTCTGCCTCTCTACGGGATCCGTTCTCCGTTCGTTCGTATCGACGGCACCGAAAGCAACGAATGCCCGGAGACCTCCGCATAAAATATTGGTAATATTTAAACTATTTAGACGATGTCTATGCAGATGAACGCCGCATACGCCGCGGGTGCGTTGGCAATTGGTATGACCATTACCAACTATGTGGTGCCGTGGTTTTTTCCGACGGTGACTCGACACAAAAAAATCGACAACGTGTTGGAAGTTAAACGAATCAAAGTTCCGATCACCACCGGGATGTGCAACCTCGCCGGCACCTTTACCCAAATCAACGCCTCCAATCCGTTCACCACCGGATTCATGTACCTCCCGGATTCGAACAACGCCAAAGGCGGCGCGCAGTTCTCGTACACTTTTTGGTTGAAGCTTACGTCCAACAAACTCAGCAACAGCGGTAAGGTCATCTTCATGCGCGGATTGTACAACGACAAGGGGCGCGTGGAAGGGCATCCGGACGAGGACGATCTGCTTGTCAAATGCCCTCTAGTCAAATTCTCCGACTCGGTGAGCGGGCGTGGTGTGCTGCCCTATCTCGACGTCGAGTTCAACACGCTGAAGAACCCGCACAACAGTATCGTGTTGGACGAGGAAGTCTTTTCTTTGGTGCAGTCGTCGGAGAACAATCCGATGTGGTATCTCGTGTCGTTGGTGTTCCAAGATTACGTAGACTTCACCAATCGCGAGCATGGCGTGCAGGTGCAGGTGTTCCTCAACGACTCGCTCGTCAAGACCGAGGTGATTAAGGACGATTCGATCAAGCTCAATCACGGAGACTTCTACCTGACGCCGACCAACAACGTGAGCGATCCCGACTCGTACTACGGAAACCTGACGTACTACAACTACGCGTTGGACATCATGGAGATCCAAGACATATTCCTCGGTCGCGCGTCCCAAGGCTCGTGCAACACGAGCGTGTCTCAAGCGAACAGCACCGGGTTCTCGACCAAATATCAGTACAACCGCCTATCCCTTTACAACCAACTTGGTCAAATCTGAAAGGCACGTCTTCGGATCGTGCCGAGTCAAGGGATTCGGGTCCGTGCACGCGCGAAGCGCGGCGTAAAGTCGTCGTCGCGCGTCTCGCGAGTGCTTCGCCACGTTCGGCGTGGAGTTCAAGAACATTTTGGTGAACACCATCCCGAATCCGAATATGTCCACTTTGTCCGCGCTCTCCTCGAACGCCGTGCGCATCAAATCGCTACTGGAGTAGGTGTTCAACGTTTTGTCGACCACATCGATGATGTTCGTAAAATCGGTGCGGTTCTCGCTTTGTACGTAGTTCGCGCTCACGTCCGATGCAATGAAGCGCGACAGTTGGACCACCTCATCCGATCCTTGGATGGTCCGATAGTCGTGGTAAATTTTGAACTCCGGGGGGTAGTACTCGTAATTGAAGGTCAAGATGTAGTCCTGATCGCTGTCGTAAAGTCGATCGAACGGGATCATCAAACCGAAATCCGTAAGGTAAAAGCGACCCTCGTGCACCATTACGTTACTCGGCTTGATGTCACGGTGACAATAACGCGCCTCGGCGAGCATAACCAACCCTTTCAGCAACGAGATCATGCCCGGTAAAAAGTCCATGATGTCGTAGTGTTTATCGGAAGACATGAAGAAGCAGAGATCCACTCCGCGATAGGCGTACACGAGTTGCGTGACCATCGCGGCGTCTCGTGCGTGCTTGCACGTCTTGCGCAGTTTCGCCGTAGGCGCGAAGGTGCACGTTTTCTCTAGCGGGATGGTGAAGCTCGATTGCGGATCGATCGTGCGCACGATCTCCATGATGAGCTCCTCGTCTTTGGCCAGTTTCAGGTCTCCGAAGATTTTCCCCACGAAGTCCTCCCCACCCTCCTTCATGGAAGCGCACGGAACCTTCGGGGAACGGTACACGCACCCGTACGCGCCCTCGCCGAGTTTTTGGTCGCACTGCATTGTGGTTATTTTATGTAAAAATATGTTTTTCCACGAACCGTTCTTGAGCCGGATCGTACTTGCTGATCCGCAAGGCGTCGTCGTCGAAGCTTAGCTTCCATTTCTTGTTTCCGAGCAGGAGATCCCCGTTGACCATGGTGCTCCCGTCTTTGTTCACTTCGAACAAGCTCTCCTCCTTGTAGTTGAGCGCATCCCCTTGATTGTTCCCTACCGTGATAAAGCTTCGATCGGAATCGATCTTCGAAGAGTTGATCAGTACCCGGTCCGAGTAGAATTTGTTCGTCACCAAGTCGCGGAAGTTCGTGGTCGAAATCCGTTTGATTTCGTGGAAATCGTTGATCATGCGATAGATGGATCCTGTGTTCATCAAACTCTTCGAGTTCGTGATGACCTCGAACAGCAGCTTACTCGACAAGATGCTCGCGTACACGGTCTCGGAGCTCTCGATGTACGTCTCCGTGGTGTCCAAGGCCGTGAAGAAATTGTCGTAATCGGTTTCGGAGTACACGAAGTCGTCGATGATATTGTTCTCGCCCGAACGCGCGGTTCCGGTACCCAACGATCTGCCGGAGTACAACGAGTCGTAGGAGATGGTCTGACTCTGAGACCCGACGAGACCGTTGTACTCGTTGATCGGATACTCCGACGCCAAAATGCTGTCCAGAGCGGATCTAGACAGGTACGCGGCGTTCACCAATATTTCGTCGACATACTTCTCCATGAAATAGGCCGAACTCCTCATCGACATGATTTTTTCATTGTACGAGGTATCCGTCCGAAAGATCGTATTCTGCGTGATTGCGGGACGAACAGCGTTCTCGGGAACGTACGAAACATCGGTGATGTTTTTGATGTATTTGAGCAGATCGTACGACGTGACGATATCGTAAGTCGTCTTATTGTTCGGAACGATTTTGGTGTACAAATCGTAGTCGGTTCCAAGCACCGACTTCAAGCGCGCATAAATTTTGGTATCGAAGAGATGCTGCGCGGCCGATCGAACCACTTCGAATGTTGCGATTTGTCTCTCCGAATTTCCCGTAAACTGGGATTCGTCGAATAAGGTTTCTTTGATATTTTCGAATAAAGTGTTGTTATTGTAATCGTTCAAGTATAATTGGTTTTCTAAAAGATTGGTTATGTTATTTGCGTATTCATCATCCCCAAATGCTAGGAATTTGTCATGAATGTCGTTGTATAGGTTATTCACGATGTCCGCAACCACTGTTCGAGACGGAACCAAGCCCTCTTTGTCGTCGAACCCAACACCACCGGCGTCGTAATTCGTGTACGATTTCCATTTTTTATCAGCACCTGTTACCTCGGTAATATTCGAATACAAAAACCTGGACATCGACCGATTCGTCATTTCCGACTCATCGAACGCGTGTCCATACAGGTAATCACTAAACGTACCTACCGTCAAAGGAATGTAATACGGATCGTCTGTAGATGAGTCGAGTATCGTATTCACCCAATTGTGATCGTAGGTTTGATTCTCCATGTTCAATATTCCAAAATATTGAGCGAAAGCGTTGTATCGAAACACATCAAACAAATCTTGAACACGCGCATTTTTCCTCATCAATATGTCTACGTTTGGATCACTTCCGTCAAGGAGTGACATACCAAGCTCGATTTTCTTCACCATGCCCGATCGGCCAATGTCCACCTCGCTATACAAGTTCGAGTTGTTTGTCGCTGTGAAATACGTAATGTAGTTTTTGACCGCCTCGATCGTGGCGGGTTGTGTAGTCCTTGTCTCTATAGGAATAGCTTCCCACGGATCCTCGTATTCGAAGAGGAGTACATTGTTGGTGGCATCGACAATGCCATCCATTGTGCTAGGCTCGTTGATCGTGTACGTACGAAGTTTGAATTCGGTGAAATTCTCCATTTCCAACATACTCGGTACGCGATGCGGGACCATTACCGAGTCGTAAAGCGCATAGACTTCCTTTCGTTCGTAGTAGTAATCCAACCACTGCTTTGGGGTGTTGACCACGAAACCACCCAAACCGAACCCTCGTTTGATCTTAAATGGATCGGACGCGCTACCTCGTAAAAGTGGACCTCCGTCTGTGCCACCTGTGATTTGATTGCCAAACTCAGTGTCGTCAAACGCGCTCTTTGAAATTGTATCACCATCTTTGTTTCTCATGATTTGATAATAATTGTTTTCGCTGGGTCGATTGTCAAACAAAAATTGCTCCAACGCGTCGTTCGTGATCAATAACGAGCGTTTTTCATTCGGATAATTGTATGTATTCAAGGTATACATGTCAAACATGTTCACTCGGTAGCCTACGACAGTTTTGCTGCCGGATGCGGAATAGGTAAAGTTGTTATCCGGGGACGGTACCGTTGTTCCGAAAAGAGTGTCCAAATACGTCGGACTCACAAAGTTAATTTCAGTTCTTTCTGCATTGAAATTTATAAAATCCTCCGTTACGCGACCCTGAAAACCGCTCAAAAAGTTTTGCTGAAACAGATAGTTCGACAGCGTTTCCATCCTCGGGATTCGTCGACACAGCTCCGTATTGTTCGCGTCGATGTTAATGGGGATGGTGTCATCCGTGCTTAAAGGGATCAAGTGATATTTTTCGATGTAATCGTACAGATTTTGATAACTCACCAAATAATCCTTATACGCGTGACTGTTGTCATTGATATACCAAGCATCGGTTGTGAAGTTTGCGGTACTCACCACGTCATTATACGATGGGTACTCATTCGGTCCGTATCCGGTTGAGCTTGTACTTCTAACGAACTTGTGTTTCACATACTCTCCGTATTCATCTGTCAGATATCTCCTCAACAAGCCTTTATTGATCAATTGTTTGGTATTCGTGGTGGTAAGACTAGTGTCGTAATCGAGTAATATGTTCGAAAGCGTACCCCAATTGATCAGTTTTGTACTTTGGTTGAGATCCATCGCATCGCAAGTCGTTTTGAAATCGTTCGCATTGAACACATTGTCGTATTCGTCTACGTCGTCAAAATAGACGTATTTGCGCAACACTTGATTTACGGAGTAATCCTCGATCATCCCGAACGTATACATCCCCGTTGGAATCCCGTATATTAAGTCGAGATCCCTACTAAATCCACCTCTCTTAGTTTCATAGTGCGATATTCCATCACTCAATGTATATCCTGTCAAACTCACGCTCTCTACAAATTGAGCGATGTGTTGAACTTTCGCAAGGTTTGTAATAGCTTCGATGCTACTAAATCGAGACTGATTGTCACCTGGCAAATGAGTTGAGCTTTCGTGTATATCCGTCTTGGGCACATAAGTAACATCCGAGTACGACTCTTGATGTTCCAAAATGTTCCCCACAATCATACGATACGTCATCGGTGCCGACATGATGGTTTTACCTACTGGGTAATTCGTGGTAGTAACAGACGGATTCACGATGTATTGCGTGCCAGTGAGTAAGGTATCGTACGTCATATACTCGCTGTTAAAAGTCCCTAAATATTCACCATATTGGTTCCAAATGTACTGGAATGCGTTCGACGCACGACCCCATGCGATATCATCCGATTCGGTATTTGTTCGGAAATGATCCAGATCAAGGATGAAATTTCCAATTTCTTGTTGGCCTTCCAATGTACCTAACTTATCATCGAACTCAATGCGTAAACGATCGATATTGCACCTCGCGAACCCCACCATCAACGCCGTGGTTGGATAGGTGTCGTACAACGTGTCGAAGGTCTCGTGACTCATTTCGTTGGTGAGGACAACTGTGAATCCTTCGAGTGGGTCGTCGTACAAGCGGGACAAGTTTTCGTAGTAGTTCTCGTAGCTGTCGATCTCTCGCTTGAAGCGCGTTTGGAAGTCGCTGACGTCGTGGAACTGCAGCTTCGCCCACTCCACCGGCTCGTTGTTGGAGGTGACCAGGAAGTGCTTGAACTTGTCGTCGGTGGTGGCGTTGGAGAGTCGCAGCGTCAGATCGCCGCGCATCAACC
>Ga0255759_10001908_pt1 | contig 18724 bp, 15 predicted proteins | sample 101ome_20_FD_179959 | JGI IMG/M metagenome (GOLD analysis project Ga0255759, IMG submission 179959) | Coastal salt marsh microbial communities from the Groves Creek Marsh, Skidaway Island, Georgia - 101404AT metaG (version 2) | ecosystem: Environmental > Aquatic > Marine > Intertidal zone >...
ACTTCAATGAGATTAACCATCTTGAGAAGAATCATCGTAACTGATGGGTATTAGGTACAAGGTATAAAAAATCTGAGCTTTAAGTTGTGAGTACTCGCAAATCTCACATCCCCAAGATTTCCAATTTTAGATAATATAAAAAATGGCCACACGATTTTTAGTTTCCACTATACTACAAACTTAAAAAACAATGATGGCCATTTTTTTTTAAAAAAATGAAAATATTTTGTAATAAAGCAAAACACGGTTATACTTATTATTGTATCGATAAATGATACCATTAATAAATAAACAATAAACATAAACTAATAGGAGATAAATAATGGATTTAAATGCAATTAAAAAACGATTAAATCAGTTACAAACCACAAACAATCGTACTTCCAGCCTTTGGAAGCCACAACCAGGTAAAACTCAAATCAGAATCGTTCCTTACGCTTTCAATAAAGATAATCCTTTTATTGAATTATTCTTTCATTACAATCTGAACAATCGTTCTTATCTTTCACCTATTTCTTTTGGTAGACCAGACCCTATTGAAGAGTTTGCTCAAAAACTAAAAGGTTCAGGTAGTAAAGAAGATTATCAGTTATCAAGAAAACTTGAAGCTAAAATGAGAACTTTTGCACCAGTCATTGTAAGAGGTGAAGAAAAACAAGGAGTGAAGTTTTGGGGATTTGGAAAGACAGTTTATCAAGAACTTCTTTCTATTATCGCAGACCCTGATTATGGCGATATCACCGACCCTGTAAATGGTCGTGATGTTGTTGTTGAGTTCATCTCAGCAGAGGAGACTGGAGCAAGTTATCCAACAACAAAAATCAGAGTTAAACCTAATCAAACACCAATTTCAGATGAACCTGAAGTTCTTGAAGTAGTAAAAACACAACAAGATATTAAGGAAATCTATCAAGAGTTATCTTATGATGACCTTACTGATGTATTGAATGAATGGTTGAATCCAAGTGATGATTCATCTGATGAAGAGGAACAAGAAAAAGTTTCTGCTTCAGAAATTTCAAATTCAAAGACAGTAAGTAATTCAGCAGATGCTTTTGATGAATTATTTAATTCGTAAATTATAACAATATATGGGAGTCATATATTGGCTCCCATTATTAACTTAAGGAGATTAGGATGGCATCAGTTAATGATGTATTGGCCTCAACACTGGCCGATAGTTTAAATAAAAAGTTCAAAGATACTAAGGTAGCATACTTCCTTGATGGTACAGATACAACACCTACTGATATTAAAGATTTTATATCAACAGGTAGTTCGATGTTGGATTTGGCTATATCAAATAGACCAGATGGTGGTATTGCAGTTGGTAGAATCACAGAAATCAACGGATTAGAATCAAGTGGTAAATCTCTACTTGGTGCTCATGTACTTGCAGAAACACAGAAAAAGGGTGGAGTTGCAGTTTACATTGATACAGAAACATCAGTATCACAAGAGTTTATGGAAGTGATTGGATTAGATATGAGTAAAATGTTATACTTACATCTTGAGACTGTAGAGGATATCTTTGAGGCAATTGATGAGATTGTTACTAAAGTAAGAGAATCGGATAAAGATAGATTAGTAACTATCTTGGTTGATTCATTGGCAGCTGCATCCACTAAAGTAGAGATGGAAGCTGATTTTGATAAAGATGGTTGGGCAACAGCTAAAGCTATCGTTATCAGTAAGGCAATGAGAAAGATTACTCAAATGATTGGTAAACAAAAAGTTGCTTTAGTATTCACAAATCAATTAAGACAAAAACTTGGAGTAATGTTTGGAGACCCCTGGACTACTTCAGGTGGTAAAGCTTTACCTTTCCACGCTTCTACTCGTATTCGTTTAAAGAATATGGGTCAGATTAAAGATACAGGTAAAAATGTATTAGGCATGAAATGTAGAGCACAAATTGTTAAGAATCGTTTAGGACCACCTTTACGACATGCAGATTATGATATGTACTTCGATAGAGGTATTGATAACTATGGTGCATGGTTGACTGTGTTGAAAGAACACAAGTTAGTTAAATCTGGTGGTGCTTGGTATACATTAGTTGATGAGAGTGGACAAGAACATAAGTTCCAATCAAAAGATTGGGAAGACTTAATTACCGAAAACGATGAATTAAGAGAATATGTTTACAAAATCATTTGTGATAAGGTTATATTGAAATACAAAGAAAAACTTGGTATTGATGATGTAGAGTTCACAGATGAGGTTATCGGTGATTAATAAAAAACACTTATCGATACTTGAAGAGATTAAAAAATCTGGCGGAAAAGTTGATAGTGGTAAACCAAACGACTCGGTTTTATTGATAGACGGGTTAAACACTTTTATTAGAGTGTTTTCTGCGATACCTACTACTAATGAGGATGGAATTCACATTGGTGGAATAGTAGGTTTTTTAAGGTCAATTGGTTATACTATTAATATGGTTAGACCTACTCGAACTATCATTGTATTTGATGGTAAAGGTGGGTCTAACCGCCGAAGAAAAATCTTTCCTGAATATAAAGCAGGAAGAAAAATGTCAGTTAGGTTGAATCGTCATTTAGATGTTTCACTTACAAGAGAAGATGAACACAAGATGATGATTCGACAATTGAATCGAGTAATAGAATATCTTGAGTGTTTACCACTTACACTTATGAACATTGAAAGTATAGAAGCTGATGATGTTATAGGGTATAGTAGTAAACACTTATTTAAAGATAAATGTACCATTATGTCTACTGATAAAGATTTCTTACAATTAGTAAATGATAGGATTCGTGTATATTCACCAACAAAGAAATTAATGTATGATGAAGAACGAATTAAAAATGAGTATGGAATAGATGCTAAAAACTTTTTACTATATAGAGTTATGGATGGAGATAAATCAGATGGAATACCAGGTATCAAAGGTGCTGGGTTAAAAACATTATTAAAAGTATTTCCTTATCTTGAATCACCACATCAGTTTACAATTGATGATATTATGAAAAGTTCAGATGCAAATAAGAAGAAATATAAAATATGTGAAACTATTGTTAATAATAAAGACCAATTGTTTTTGAATAAAAAACTTATGGATTTGGAAGAACCAATTATTTCTGGTAATAGTAAACAAAAAATACAAGGAATAATTGAACAACCAATTCAGAGAATGGTTAAACATAAATTTCAAAGAATGTTTTTAGAAGATAAATTATACACTGCTCTACCCAATCTTGAAAGCTGGTTACATTCAACATTTAATAGATTAAATCAAATGGCGGAGAAAACTCATGGGTAGAAAGAGAAAATATCATACCTCAAAAGAGAAGAGAGAAGCTCAAAGAAAGTGGCAAATGGAACATTACAAAAGAAATGCAGAAGAAATAAAAGCAAAAGCTCGACAAAAATATCGTGATAAGAAAAGAAAAGAATTTTATGATAAGAAAGTACAAGATATGTATGGAAATTTAGGATGACAATACAAGAACACTTCAAAAAGTTTTATAATATGGAACCATATATTTTTATCGATGAAAAAGAATGGCAATCCATTATGGAAACTTATGAAAAAGAAGATGTTATTGAAGAGTTATCAAAAGTATTACACACATATAGGCCACCAATACCAGTTATATCGGAGCGACAAACACTTGATAGTTTGAATAAGTTAAAAGGTATTAGGTGGCCAGAATTATTAGTAAAGAGTGGTTGGTTCCCACGAAATGAAACGGAGTCGAAGTATGATTTATCTGAAATGTATTTCAAACGAGATAATAATGGTAATAATGCTTCGAATCCATTTCACATAGAAACAAGATGGAAAGTTGATTGGACGAGAACACCAAGTGGTTGGAGAACATGGCAAACTATAGATGGTATCAAAACAATTGTTAGGGCTTTTTATACATTAGAACAAGTATTAACAAAGGTTGATGAACAATCAATCAGAATGGCCACTACATTAAGAAAATATGTAGCATCTCAATTCAAACCAAGTATTGCTAAAGCATTCTATGATTATCATCAAAGTGTTAATGTACTTGATTTTAGTGCTGGTTGGGGTGATAGGTTAGCAGGATTTTATTGTGGTGAAACTACAGAACATTATGTTGGTATAGACCCTAATACTTTGAACCATCCAAATTATAAAAAACAAGTTGAGTTTTATGAAAAACATAGAACAATATTTGAGAATGAAAAGAAAGTGGATTTGATTTGTTCACCTGCAGAAGATGTGGATTATACTAAGTATGAAAATCACTTTGATACAATCTTTACTTCACCACCTTATTTCAATGTAGAGAAATATTCAGATGAAGATACACAAAGTTACATACGATATAAAGATATTGATAGTTGGAATAAAAACTTTTTACATAAAACACTTGAGAAGTTAATTCCCACATTAAAGAAAGATGGTATATTAGCAATCAATATTGCAGATGTATATAATCCAAGTAAAAAGAATTATTATGAAATCTGTAATCCAATGAATGATTTTCTGAAATCAAAAGGATTAAAATATGATGGTTGTATAGGAATGGAAATGACCAAACGATTCAATAGTGGTGGTGCTGGTAATGCAAAGAGTGAATATTTTGATGATAAACTAAAAGAACAAACAGAAAAAACACAAGATGTGGCCTTCGGTGAACCAATTTGGATTTGGAGAAAATAAATTGAATTCTAAACAAAGAAAGTTATAATTATATATATGAGTGAATCATTAGTAAAATATGGTACTGGTTTTCAAAGTAAAATAATCACATCACTTTTGGTGGATTCTAAATATATTAAACAGATTATTGATATTTTAGAAGTGAGTTATTTTGATTCAGATAGTAACAAATTCTTAATTAAATCAATCAAAGATTACTTCGGTAGATATAAAACTAATCCTACAATGGAAGCCATTAAGGTTTTAATTGATGATGTAGATAACGATGTATTGAAAACATCAATTGTAGATTCATTAAGAAACGCTTGGCAATATCGTGAGAGTAATGATTTAGAATTTGTACAAGAAAAATCTCTTGAGTTTTGTAAGAATCAAGTTGTAAAGAATGCTATTATGGAATCAGTTGAGTTATTAGAAACACAAAAGTACGATGAGATAAAAACAATCATTGATAAAGCTATGACTGCTGGTATGGAAAGAGATATCGGACACGAGTATATTACAGGTTTTGAAGAACGAATGACACAACAAACAAGAAACACAATGCCAACACAATGGGATAGTGTTAATGATTTGATGGATGGTGGATTAGCTGGTGGTGAACTTGGTGTTATAGTTGCTCCTGCTGGTATTGGTAAATCATGGACTCTACAGGCGTTAGGTGCTCATGCAGTTAAAAAAGGATTGACAGTAATACATTATACATTAGAGTTAAATGCTCAATATGTAGGATTAAGATATGATACAATTGTAAGTGGACAACCAACAGGTAATCTACAATATTATAAAGAAGAAGTTTTAAGTAAGATAAATAAATTAAAAGGTAATTTAATTATTAAATACTATCCAACAAGAACCGCAAGTGTAAATACATTAACTGCTCATTTACAACAATGTGAGTTACAAGGTATGAAACCAGATATGGTGATTGTGGATTATGCAGATATTATGAAATCAACACAACACTTTACAGAAAAAAGACATCAAATAGGTCATGTGTATGAGGAGTTGAGAGGTATGGCAGGTGAATTTGATATTCCATTATGGACTGCATCTCAAGCAAATCGTTCATCATTAGAAGAGGATGTGATTGGTGCTGAAAAGGTTTCGGAAGATTATAGTAAAGTGATGACAGCAGATTTTGTTATGAGTATGAGTAGAAAAGTAGAAGATAAGATTGCTAATACAGGTCGTTTTCATGTTATTAAAAATAGATTTGGGCCAGATGGAATAACCTTTCCAGCAACCATTAACACCAATACAGGTTACATACAAATATATGAAACCAACACACAAGGTGGTAAAGAAGTACAAGGTAAAATGAATAACGCTGATGAGTATATTAGGAAAACATTAGCACAGAAGAAGAAAGATTTTGATGGTGAGGGGTTTGAATAAAACTTCTAAGAAAATCTTTTTAAACTTCTAAGAAATTGTATATATTCGGGAATATTCCGCCATATATATCATACATATAATACGAGAAGATTAATAAAATAGTTTACAAATAAGGAGTTTGTTACAGTGGGAGAACATAAGTTTAAGTTATCAGAAAATTTTGTAAGTAAATACAAAAGAAAAAAGGCACCATTCGGTTTTAATGGTTTAGGTGAGTTAGTTTATATGAGAACCTATTCTCGTATCAAAGAGAATGGTAAAAATGAAAGATGGTGGGAAACCGTACAAAGAGTAGTTGAAGGAACTTACTCTATGCAAATGAATTGGATTGAATCACATCAATTAGGTTGGAATCCATGGCAAGCACAAAAGAGTGCTCAAGAAATGTATGATAGAATTTTCAATATGAAGTTTTTACCACCAGGTCGTGGTTTATGGGCTATGGGAACTGCAATCACAGAAGAAAAAGGATTATATGCAGCACTAAATAATTGTGCATTTGTATCAACGAAAACCATTAAAGATGATTATTCTAAACCATTTTGTTTCTTAATGGATGCAAGTATGTTAGGAGTTGGAGTAGGATTTGACACTAAAGGAGCGGGGGAAATAATTGTTAAAGGTGTTGATTCTAAAAGAGATTCACAAGTATATGAAATACCTGATACTCGTGAGGGTTGGGTTGAATCTCTAAGATTATTATTAGAGAGTTATTTTCATGGGCAATCACCAGTTGAATTTGATTATAGTAAAATCAGATTAGCAGGAGAACCAATTAAAGGCTTTGGTGGTGTATCAAGTGGGCCAGACCCTTTAGAAGAAGTTCATAATGATATTAGAAAAGTATTAGAAAAAAATAGTGGTAATCCAATCACAATCACAACCATCGTAGATATTATGAATTTAATCGGTAAATGTGTTGTGGCAGGTAATGTTCGTAGAACAGCAGAAATCGTATTTGGAGACCCACACAATGAAGAATACTTAGATTTAAAAAATTATAAGGTTAATCCACATAGAGACCAATATGGTTGGACATCTAACAATAGTATATTTGCTGAGTTAGGTATGGATTATACTGAAGTATCAAAAAGAATTGTAGATAATGGTGAACCAGGTTTGGCTTGGTTAGATAACATGAGACACTATTCAAGAATGAAGAATGGTGGAGATGATAAAGACCATAGAGCAATGGGTGGTAATCCTTGTTTGGAACAAACATTGGAATCATATGAGTTATGTTGTTTGGTGGAAACATTTCCTGATAACCACGATGATTTAGAGGATTATAAACGAACACTAAAATACGCTTATTTATATGCAAAGACAGTAACTCTTGGTAGAACACATTGGAGTGATACAAACAGAGTGATGTTAAGAAACAGAAGAATCGGTTGTTCAGTTAGTGGTGTTGCTCAATTTATCACACATAGAGGATTAAATGAATTAAAAGAATGGTTAGAGGGTGGTTATAATACTATTCAAGAATGGGATGATGTATATTCAGATTGGTTTGCAATTCCAAAATCAATCAAAACCACAAGTGTAAAACCAAGTGGAACCGTATCATTATTGGCAGGTTCAACACCAGGTTTACATTATCCTGAATCAAGATTTTACATTAGAAGAATTAGGTTATCAGTTAATTCCGAACTAATAGAACCTTTGAAAAAGGCAGGCTATAAAATTGAGCCTGCCTTTGGTTCAGAGGATTCAACATTAGTAGTTGAGGTGCCAGTTGATGTAGGTGAGGGAATCAGAACAGCAAAAGAATTATCTATTTGGGAACAATTCTCATTGGCCTCATTCCTACAAAGACATTGGGCAGATAACCAAGTAAGTTGTACCGTAACATTCAATCCTGAAACAGAGGGAGATGAAATACCAAATGTATTGAATTATTTCCAATATCATTTAAAAGGTATATCACTACTTCCACGACACGATTGGGGTGCTTATCCACAAATGCCATATGAGGCAATAGATGAGAAAGAGTATAACAAACAAGTTAAAAAATTAGGTAAGTTGAACTTTGGAGTGATTAAAAACGAAGAAGCAGAAATTGATAAATTCTGTAACAACGATTCTTGTGAAATACCAAGTTTGACTGGGGATAACGACGACCAAGAATATACAAATGGTTAAAGGATTCACATACCACTGGCAGACGACACACCAGTATAAAAATGTGTCATTCACAAGTAAACAACAAGGAGATGATTATGACATATCGTAATCTAATCGCATCAGTATTGATGATTGGTGGATTGTTCGCACAATCTATTAATGGTACAATTACTGATGTCGACAATAAACCGCTTGAAGGAGCTAATATTGTAGTTCTTGGAACAGATTTAGGTGGAGTATCAGATAATACTGGTGCTTTTTCTATTGATGTTTCTAATGGAACTTATGATGTAACAGCTTCTTTCATTGGTTACTCTTCAATAACTAAATCAATAGTTGTTGAGGGTATCACTACATTAAACTTCGTATTGGATTTTGATGTAGTTTCCTTATCAGATGTTGAGGTGTTAGCATCTCGTGCATCTGAAACAACACCTGTGGCTTATACTAATGTTGATAAAGAAGAAATGGAATTGAGATTAGGTTCTCAAGATATTCCAATGATTCTTAACACAACACCATCAGTATATGCTACTCAACAAGGTGGTGGTGCGGGTGATGCTCGTATCAACATTCGTGGTTTTAATCAAAGAAATGTTGCAGTAATGATTAATGGTGTTCCCCAAAATGATATGGAGAACGGATGGGTTTACTGGTCTAATTGGGATGGAGTAGGTGATGCTACATCTTCAATTCAGGTTCAGAGAGGTCTATCAGCTGTTAATTTGGCAACACCTTCTATTGGTGGAACTATGAATATCATTACCGACCCTACATCTTTTGAAAAAGGTGGGAAGTTCAAACAAGAAGCTGGTGATGGTGGTTTTCTTAAAACTACTGTAAACTACAATACTGGTCTATTATTAAATGACAAGTTAGCTTTGAGTGGAACTATTGTTCGTAAAACTGGTGATGGAATTATCGATGGAACTTGGACTGATGCTTGGGCATACTACTTCGGTGGTTCATATGCCGTAAGTGATAAACAAAGGTTCGAGTTGTATGCAATCGGTGCTCCACAACGACATGGACAAAATCTATACAAACAGAATATTGCCACATACTCACAAGAGTTAGCTGGTAGTATTGATGGATATGATACTGATGCATTTGCAGAGGGTAACAAATTCTCTACTGAAGCTGGTAGATTGTTCAATCAAAATGTCGCACCAATTGACCCATCATATACAGGAAAACAATATTGGTATATGTATGGAGCGAGAACAACAAATAGATTCAATAGTAATTTCTTGAACGAAAGAGAAAACTATTTCCACAAACCATTAGTGAATTTAAATCACTTCTTAACATTAAATGACAAAGCTCGTTTGAGTTCTGTTTTTTATTGGAGTGGTGGTTCTGGTGGTGGAACAGGAACTTATGGTTCTTCTTTCAGAAAACCTGCAGTTGATGGAGAAAGATGGTACGCATCTTCACCGTGGACTTGGGATTGGAATGCAGCAATTGCAACTAATTCTAACAACATCGATGAAAACTTCTCAACAACAGAAAATCGTTCAAAAGGAATTCTTAGAAATTCTATCAACAGACAAAATACCTATGGTTTGATTTCTAAACTAAACTATGTAATTAGTGATAATTTAGAATTACAAACAGGTATTGATTGGAGAACTGCTCGTATAGAACACGCTCGTGAAGTTCGTGATTTATTAGGTGGTGATTACTATGTTGATTATGCAGATAAAAATGCACCTGAAGGTAAAGTAGTTCGTTTAGGTGATGAAATTGCATACTTCAATGAAACAACCGTAGATTGGATTGGTGGATTTGTACAAGGTAATTACACTACAGAAAAACTAAATCTATATGGTATGGGTGGAATCTCATCTATTGAGTATTCTTATCAAGACCATTTTACAGTTGAAGATGAAGTGATTACAGCAGACCCAATCACTACTTACCAAGTTAAAGGTGGTGCATTATTTAATGTGAGTGATAATCTTGGATTATTTGTTAATTCAGGTTTAGTTGAAAAAGCTCCTATCTTAGATAATGTTATCTACTTTGATGGAACCGTAGCATCAGACCCAGCGAACGAAAAGTTCCTACATAATGAGATTGGTGCAAACTTCGGTACACAAAAACTTGGAGTTAGAGTAAGTGCTTACGATACTGATTGGCAAGATAGAAACCTTACAAAATCTGTAACAACAGGTCAAGGTTCATCAGGTGATACTGATATTATCTTCCTAAGAGGTGTAAATCAAAAGCACCAAGGTCTTGAAGTGGAAACCAAAGTGAAACCAAATGATATGGTTGAACTTGATTTCATCGCTTCATTCGGTAATTGGAAATTCGATGGAGATGCTGAGGGTACTTACCAAGAAAACGAGTATAACTCAGAAGGTCAAGTAATCGGATTAACCACTACTGAATATCAATATGCTCTTGACGGATTGTATGTTGGTGATATGCCACAAACATCTTATATCTTTGGTTTAACATTAAAACCATTAAAAGGTCTAAGATTACAGGCATTATACAAAACATATGATAAGAACTATTCAGATTGGTCGCCATCAGCTCGTGAATACGACGGAACAGGTGACGATGCCGATAGGGCACAAGTTTGGGAAGCTCCTGGCTACTCAAAACTTGATTTACACGCATCATACAAACTTCCAATCAAGGATTATGACATTTCCTTAACAGGTCATGTATTTAACGCACTTGATGAAGTATTTGTACAAGATGCTGTTGATAATAGTCAATACAATGGATGGGGTAGTAAACAACACTTACCACATAACGCAGAAGTATTCTTGGGAACACCAAGATATGCGAACATTGGAGTTACTATTAACTTCTAACTAATTTGGGCGGTTGAAATACACCGCCCATTTTACAAAAAAATTTAAGGTTTCAGATTATTTTAATCTATTTATATTAAAGAGGTTTTAATTGTACCAAGCAATACATTACGATAAAAGAAAAAATAAAATTCACATTTGGGATGATAAAAAAGGACATCTTATCGTCCCTTTCAAAAAATATGCTTATGTAAAAAATCAAACGGGCCTTCATTATACATTAGATGGAGATAAAGTAAAGAAAGTATATCAATGGGATAATGAAGATAAAAATGTTTTCGAAAGTGATGTTCCAATACCAACAAGATTTTTAGTTGATAACTATACAGATTCAGATGATGTAAGTGAGGGAATCAGAACTTTCTTTTTTGATATTGAGGTAGAGGTTGTGGATGGTTTTCCTGATGTGATGAAGGCCAATGAAAAGATAACTTCTATCGCGTTCTATGATGAAATGTTAGAAAAGTATTATTGTTATACATTAGATGAACAAAGTAAATTACAAAACTATGAAGATGGTGATGTGGTTGTTGAGTTGTTCAGAACAGAGTATGAGTTATTAACAAAGTTTTTCCAAAAGTATATAGAAATATCACCACACATTTTAAGTGGTTGGAACTCGGAGTTCTTTGATGTTCCATATCTTTACAATAGAAGTGTTCAAGTATTAGGTAAAGAAGTTGCAGATATGTTATCACCTATTCGTGATGTAATGTATTCAGAATATAAAAAGAAACATAATATTGCAGGTGTTAGTTGTTTGGATTATCTTCAGTTGTATCGTAAGTTCTCACCAATCCAACAATCAAGTTATCGATTAGATTATATCGGAGAAGTAGAAGTCGGTATGAAAAAGGTTGAGTATGAGGGAACACTAAATGATTTATATGAAAAGGATTTACAGACATTTATTGATTACAATATCCGAGATGTACGAATCTTGATTGAGTTAGATAAAAAGTTAGATTATATCAATATTGCTCGAGGTATAGCTCATCTCGGTCATGTTCCATATGAAGATGTTCATATGAGTTCAAGATATCTTGAGGGAGCAATCTTAGTCTATTTAAAAAAGATTGGAGTTGTTGCACCTAATAAACCACCAAGACCAAAGAAACTTGATAATGATAAATTTGCAGGTGCTTATGTTCAACCGCCACAAAAAGGTAGACATGAGTGGGTTTACGATTTGGATATTACATCAATGTATCCGAGTGTTATTCGTTCTCTAAATATCTCACCAGAAACAAAGGTTGGTAAAATAGAGGGTTGGGATGCAGAACAATTCTTAAATAAGAATAATAATAAAACTTATAGTTTACAAAATAGAAATGGTAAAGAAATTGATAAGGTTAATCATATTGAATTAAAAGATTATTTAGAAAATACAGGTGTTAGTATTGCATCTAATGGTGTTATGTATCGTACAGATAAACAAGGATTGATTCCAGCACTACTCACCAAGTGGTTCAATGAAAGAGTTGAAATGAGAAAACTTGTGAAGAAGTTTCATGAACAAGGTGATAAAGAAAAAGAACAATATTTTGATAGAAGACAATATCTACAGAAGATTCTATTGAATTCTTTGTATGGTGTATTAGGATTACCTGTATTTAGATTTTATGATTTGGATAACGCGGAGGCGACAACTCTCACTGGTCAAGCCTTAATTAAGTTCAGTAAGAAGATAACGAATCACTTTTATAATAAAGAGCTTGGTGATAATGATGATTATGTTATTTATATTGATACCGATTCCATTTTCGCCTCTGCTGTTCCATTGGTCAAGAAAAGATTTCCAAATGATAAGTTAAGTGAAACTATGATGACACAAAGAATTATGGAGATTTGTGGTGAGGTACAAGAGTTTTTAAATACAAGTTACAATTACTTTGCCAAGAAGTTCTTGAATATTGATGACCATGTATTTGATATTAAACAAGAGGTGATTGCAACTACAGGATTGTTCATTACAAAGAAACGATATGGATTACACATTATAAATGATGCTGGTAGAAAAGTAAATACGATTCATGTTAAAGGTTTGGATACGGTTCGTAGTAATTTTGCATTTGCTATGAAAGACTTATTACAAAATGTATTACAAGATATTCTTGCAAAAGTTCCGAAAGAAAAGATAGATGAAAGAATATCAGTATTCAAAAGAAATATGACATCATTACATTATGATGTAATGGCAAATCCAATCGGTGTAAAGGGTATTGGAAAGTATGAAGTGAAAGATGAAGATTCACCATTCAGTACATATAAAAAGGGTGCACCTGTTCATGTAAAGGCTGCAATCAATTATAATTCTTTATTAGAATATTGGTATGAGGGTAGAAAGTATGAAAAGATTAATAATGGTAGTAAAATTAAATGGGTGTATTTAAAAGAAAACGAGTTTGGATTTGATACCATAGCTTACAAAGGTTATGAAGACCCACCACAGATTTTAGATATGATTAAAAACTATATAGACCATAGTAGAATGTTTGAACAGGCAATGAGTAAAAAGATTGGTATGTTTTATGAGGCTATGGGATGGGAAGCCGTAGTTGATAAACAACAAAGTATTGAAAGATTTTTTTGATTTTCAAAATTTGTATATATATTTATATATACATAATAACACAATAGGAGAAAAAGGTTATGGACAAAAGTAAATTAAAACGATTCATCGACAAGTATTCACTTGGTGGTGAAATCAAATCAGTTAAATGGGTTAGTAATGGAGATAAACTAGCAACAAGATTCATCTCTGGTGATAAATCAGTTGTTGGTAGTGTTATTGTTGATAAATTTACTGGTATTGAATCATCTGATTTAGGAGTTTATAACACACCACAATTCTTATCACTTTTAAACATTATGGGTGATGATGTAGATTTTAAATTAACTTCATCAGGTGATAAATTTATTAGTGTGGATATAACAGATTCAAAATCAAAAACTTCAGCAAAATATATGTTGAGTGATTTATCAGTAATACCAACACCACCAGAACTTAAGAATCTTCCAAGTGATTGGGATTTAGATATTAAAGTTGATTCTAATTTTATTAACACATTTATTTCTGGTAAGGGTGCTCTTGCTGATACAGAATCATTTACAATTCTTACTAAAAATGATAAGGTAGAAGTTGTAATTGGTTATAGTAATGTTGCAACTAATCGTGTAACAATACCTGTAGAAGTTAGTGAGTACAAAGATATAGAACCTATTTCATTTAATGCAAATATGTTCTCTAATATCTTAAGTGCTAACAAAGAGTGTCAAACAGCTTCACTAAAAATTAGTAAAGATGGTTTAAGTAAAATCAATTTCAACATTGATGATTATTCATCAGAATATTATTTGGTGGCAACTCAACAAACTAATTAATGTATTTAGAATACTTTGATAAGTTCTTAAATATGGAACCATATCTTTCCATTGATGAGAAAGAGTGGGAGTATATTAAGAAAACATTCGATAAAGATGATGTAAAAGAATCTTTGGCTAAAGTCGCAATGACTTATGAGATACCTTATGCTGAAATTTCTGAAGAAGATGCCTTAAAAGATTTGAGAAAACTCAAAGGTATGAGACATAATGAAATATTAGTAGAGGGTGAATGGTTTGCTCGTGAGGGTTCCGAATATAGATATGATTTAACATTCGAGGGTAAACAACAATACTTTAGAAGAATCAATACAGGAAATAGTGCTAGTAATTATTTCCAACAAAAGAATCGATGGAGTGTTGATGGTACAATTGCACCTGGTCCTGAACGAACTTGGGGTAGTGAAAAGTTTATGACGAGTTTAATGGGTGCGGCATATACATTAAAGTTACCAAGTATAAATCGTAATACATTTAGAACTATGATTGGATTAAGAAAGTATATTTGTTCTCAATTCAAACCAAATGTTGCCAAAGTATTATATGATAAATTAAATAGTAAAAGTATTTTAGATTTCTCTGCAGGTTGGGGAGATAGATTGGCTGGATTCTATGGTAGTGAAACAGGTGAGTTTTATTTGGGGATAGACCCGAGAAAAGAAAATCATCCTATCTATCATAAACAGGCAGAGTTTTATGAGAAACATAGAACAATGTTTGAAGTTGATAAAAAAACTTTATTCATAGAATCACCTGCAGAAGATTTTGAATATAAAGAAAATATGTATGATACCGTATTCACATCACCGCCATATTTTGGTGTTGAGAGATATAGTTATGATGATACTCAAAGTTGGGTTAGATATAAAACTATTGATGAGTGGAATGAAAAGTTCTTACAGAAAACATTGAAAAAATTATGGTGTTCTGTAAAGAGTGGTGGATATATATTAATAAACATAAGTGATGTTTACGCAAGTAGTGGTGCAAAACAAAAGAGATTAAATTCAAATGGAAAACAATGGTTAGAGATTTGTAATCCTATGAATGATTTCTTAAGTACCTTTAGTGATTCAGAGTATCAAGGTTGTATTGGTATGGAAATGGCTAAACGACCTAATAGTGGTGGAGCAGGAACTGCTTCAGATGATAGGTTCACCGAAGAATCATTAGAACTTGCGGAACAAACAAAAGAGAAAACATTTTGTGAACCAATTTGGATATGGAAAAAAATATGAGTGAAATAAAAAATTCTTTATGGGTTGAAAAGTATCGGCCTTCTTCACTTGACAACTACATAGGTAATGAACACCTAAGAAGTAAAGTCAAGTTATACCTTGAGAGTGGAGACTTACCACATCTTCTATTGTTTGGAAGAGCCGGTACAGGTAAGACCACTCTCGCAAAACTACTCGTTAATAATATAGATTGTGATTATCTATATATCAATGCATCTGATGAAAATAGTGTAGAGGTAGTTCGTGATAAAGTTAAGAACTTTGCTTCAACATTAGGTTTCAAAGATATGAAAGTGATTATCTTAGATGAGTGTGATTACATTACACCAAATGCACAAGCAGCACTTCGTAATCTTATGGAAACATTTTCACAAAAATGTAGGTTTATCTTAACTTGTAATTATGTTGAGAGAATCATTGACCCAATACAATCAAGGTGTCAATCATTTCAGATTATACCACCAGATAGAAAACAAGTTGCAGTTCACTTATCTAACATCTTAACTCAAGAGGGTGTTGAATCTAATATTGATGATATTGTAACAATAGTTAATGGTGGGTTTCCTGATTTAAGAAGAGTGATTAATGCTGCACAAAGACAAGTGGTTGATAACAAGTTAGTTATTGATGAGGGTATGAGTATTCAGAATGATTATAAGAACCAAGTATTAGAAATCTTGAAAACACAAGATAAAAAGAATTCGTTTAAAAACATTAGACAACTATTAGCAGATTCAAAAGTAACAGATTTTTCTGATTTATTTAGATTGTTATTTGATACCGTAGATGATTGGGGTAGAGGACATGTGGCAGAATGTATCTTAATATTAGCTCAGTATCAACAAAGTGATTCTGTAGTTGTGGATAAAGAAATCAACATCATGGCAATGTTCGTTGAGATAATCGGAAAGGTAAAGTGAGAAAAGGATTTTGTGTAGCACCATTCAGAAACGCAGAATTTTTTCATGATGGGAAAGTGTGGCAATGTGTATCTGGTGAATGGAGTGAACAATCTAAAAAATGGAAAAACGCTTGGATAACTTGTGGTCCAAGTGGTAATTCATTAGAAGATAAATGGGAAGATATTTGGAACGGAGAAACATCACAAAAACTTAGACAATCAATGCACGATGGAGATTTCAAGTATTGTGATTCTACTGAGTGTGGATTTTTAAATCGTTGGTACAATGATGATGTAGATGAAACCATTTACGATAATGGATACTTTCCAATTTATGATGAATCAACATATCATAAGTTATGGAATGCAAAAGAAATAAATCCAAATGGTGAAGAGAAATGGAAACAAATCATTTCAGAGAAAATGGTGAAGTTACCGTGGGGGCCAGAATGTGTTATATTCTCTCATGATAGAAGTTGTAATTTAAAATGTCCAAGTTGCAGATTGGATTACATACAAACTGAGGGTAAGGAAAGAGAGAAATCTGAAAAGATACAAGAAATAATTTTATGTGATGCAATGGATAACGCGAATGAGTTATACATTACAGCAAGTGGTGATGGATTTGGTGGTAAGTTTTGGAGAAATCTACTCAAATCAATCACAATGGAAAAATATCCTGATACAAGAAATCTACATCTACATACAAATGGAAATGGATGGACAGAGAAAAGATGGAATCAGTTAAGTAATCTACACGAGATTCCAAGAATTACTGCAGAAATCAGTATTGATGCATGTACAAAAGAAACCTATGATAAAATTAGATTGGGTGGTAATTGGGATATACTACAAGAGAACTTACATTTTATATTTACAAAGATACCTAATTTAGATTTTGTAAGAATGACATTTGTTACACAAGATAATAATTATAAAGAAATGAAAGGTTTTATTGAAATGTCGGATTACTTTCAAAAACTAAACGGAATGAAAACAGAAGTAAATTTTATACATATAAACAATTGGGGAACCTTTTCAGATTTAGTTTGGAAGATTAAAAATATTAATAATGAAGAGCATCCAAACTACGAAGATTTTAGAAGTGAAGTAGATAAAGTTAATTCACTTCGAGAACATTATAATAACTTAGAAATATTCACAAACTTTTAAAGGAGTTACAAATGAGTGAAAATAGAAAATACCAAGACCCACCACAACCAGTAGATATTAGTGATACAGAAACAATAACTTGTGAAGAATGTGGAAACGCATCTTTCATACAATCATTCTTTCTGAAAAGAATATCTGCATTAATGAGTCCAAATGGTAAAGAGGCAATCGTACCAATACAAGTATTTGCATGTGGTAATTGTGGTTCAATACCAAAGAACATGATGAGTCAAATTCAACCGAGTGAATAGTGTATTACAAAATAGATTTAAGTAATTACACACCACGAGAAACTCGTATTTATTTAGAATATGATAAGTATAATTTCAGTCCATATCAATTAGAAGCCATTGAAAAGGAATTAGATAACTTCCAAGATTCATTTGGAAAGCCTTGGAAAGAGTGGGATATATCTGATTTAAAACATAGATTAGAAAATAATTTCACATTTTATTTAATCGGTAATGGTAGAGATGGATTACCACTTCCAGTCATTGAGGGTTGGGCATTTATTGATTGGAATAGAGAGTATCCACATTTAAATAATCGTTATGTAACACCTGATTTTAGAAATAAAGGATTGGGTAGTGATTTAGTATGGTTAAGGTGTAATGAAGTTAAAAAACGAGGATTAGATACTGCCACAATACACATGGCTCATTGGAATACACCAGCTCATAGTGTGATGAAAGAAAATATTTTTACAGAAATTGATGATATTTGATATTTATAGATGTGAAGTTTTATAGGAATTAAGGAAAAAATATGTCGACACAAATAACAAGAACAAAAGAATTTATTAATTACATCACAGGAAGTGTAGGTGGTTGGCCATCATTATCCAATGCTGCAATTCTTGGTGGTATGGATTACATTATAGAAAGTGGTTCCAACGAAGTAAAGTTTGTAGAATTTAATACAAACATAGGAATAGTTGGTAGTTCAGCAATACAGACCGGTAGTTACTTTGATGTAATATCAGATTATGCAAATGAACAAGGATACA
>Ga0255759_10001909_pt1 | contig 18723 bp, 14 predicted proteins | sample 101ome_20_FD_179959 | JGI IMG/M metagenome (GOLD analysis project Ga0255759, IMG submission 179959) | Coastal salt marsh microbial communities from the Groves Creek Marsh, Skidaway Island, Georgia - 101404AT metaG (version 2) | ecosystem: Environmental > Aquatic > Marine > Intertidal zone >...
TGATTTATTTAATTTCGCAACAGTCCCCAAATGAATAAATGTGTCATGATTTGACAAAATGCAGGTTTAGCTAGTAGTTTCTTATTTAATTGCTTGTTATTAAGCAAAAGTCAAGAAAGAAGCTCAAGAGAGGAAAAATATATGACCAGTCCAACGGGGTATCCATCTAAATATCCATTGTCGAATTCAAAAGCGAAGCCAAATGCCTGGCAGACGCAAAGACCGAAACCTTCCCCGCCCTCAGGACTTGCTCCGTCACCGCCCTCAGAGCAGGATGAATTTAAACAGGATTTGTTGAAAGGTATTTTTGAAGCACTAAAAAGTAAACAAGAAGTTGTATTGAAGTTTAATCGTATCGATAGTCCTAGTTTGTGTGCATTTGTTTGTCGCTTTGAAAAAATACACGATGATAAGATAAAAGTTATACTTGGAGGAGAAAAAACAGCATCTATAACGATTAATTCCGGAGCAGAGAATGATGCTGTTAACGAGTTGGTAAACGCCTTAGCTGATACAAAATTTATGGCACAAGAAGGCGTGGCAAGTTCAGAATTGAGCCCTACGATTTCGCTTGCTCCGGATGCATTGTCCAGTGAACCGGTTCGAACCCCCACCCAGTGCACGGAATCAGATCTCGACAAAAAACCGCCCATGAAGCAGCTTTTAGTTTTTGACAAATCCGATTTTGAGTTCGAGGTTTTATCTAAACTAGAAAAAGTTAACTCAGAACCAAACAATGTTGTATTGAAGTTTCATAATGCTTCTGGTAAAAGTTTGCGTGATTTTTTTAAGCGTTTAGAGGCTGCTAGAAAAGTTGAAAATCAAAGATTTTTTAAAGAAGGTTTCATGGATGCAATTAAATCGGAGAGAATCTATGAAATTTTGAAAGAACAAGGAGTTATCGACGAAAGTGACAAAATAACAGCACGAATTGTGATCGATCAGGATAAGGTAAATACATGGCTGAAGGGAGAACCCAATGCTATCAAGGAACATGTTTTAGGCATTTTGCAACAGGCCCGTTTTTACAAGCAAAATATAGAACTTTTCTATCCTAAAAAAAACCACTCAGCATTGATAACTATTAGAAAAAAAGAGAAAGAGGTGGTCAAGAAAGAAAATGTCAAAGATTTTCTAGATAAACTATTTGATTACAAATTCTCAGCACCAGAACAAGATGGTAGTATATCAGCTTGTTACATTCAAGAAGAAGGTGTAAATGTAGGTGAACTAGGTGGCTATTGGATAAGCTCGAGAGGTTATTACAAACTTAGTGTGGACTTGGGCGACTCAGGGTTTGAACAAGCGCAGTCTGAACAACCGTGGGCTGAACAATCGCAGTCTGAACAATGGTGGTCTGAAAATCGGAATGACGAGAAAAAACAAGCATTAAAACAATTTATAGACAATGTTATTACTCAAAAGCAAAATAACGGAACCGTTCAGTTGATGTTCGATAACATTTATTTTGAAGACCTGGTTAACTTTTTTGAACCTACCCACAACGCACAGACAAAAGGTATTAATTTTCAATATCCTACAAAATCGAGCAAACCAGCAGTCATAACTATTGGATCCAAAGCAAAGAACGAGGATGTAGAGTCTCTTATATCCATCATGTACTATGGGTACAAATTTCGTTCAGACAATAAATGTGATCTATCAGCAAGACCAGTTTGTAAGATTCAAGGCACCGATAGAGCTTTGATTCTAAAAAAAGCATCTAATCTTACAAAAAACGATGATAAAAACTCTAATGTTTCACGATATCTTTTGGATTTGTAACTGTCTAGCCCCCCCCTGAAGACGAGGGTGCCGTTTAAAGCGTGTTGAATGGCGGATAAGATATCGATGCCCTGTTTTTTTGCAGTTTCAATAATTGAGAGTAAAATGGCGTGGCGCTCAGCGCCTTGCTGACTTCTGAAACTACCGGATACCTTTTGCTTAACTTTTGCCATACGAATAGCTTGTTCTGATGAATTATTATGGAAGGGTATGGTCGGATCTGACATGAACAGTAAAATAGAATCTTGGTGTTTAATAATGCGTTTTTGAAGTCTCAATATATCTTCATTGACGCCATTTTTGACTAAAAACATCTTCAATTTTTGATGGTATTTTTGGATAATCATTTCCCTCAATTTTGGGTCAAATCCATCAGCAAAGATTTGATTGCGAGCATTTTGCGAAGACACTAAAAATCGATTCAAATCATAGGCCCATTTGCATTTGTAGGCATCAATCAAAAATTTCAAGTCCCGCTGTATGTGGGGGTGACACTGCTGATGACCCGACTTTGCTATTGTGTTGTTATGCGCAGACCAACAATCATGGCATAGTGTTCCTTCATAATCTTCTCCAAAATGACGGTTCACTACCGCGTACCCTCGGCTTTTATCAATTGCGTAATAACTCCCAAGGTAACTTTGCCATGTCCACTGCCACCATCGTTTTCCCTCAACTCGACACCCCGTTTCATCGCTTCCCACCCACTTACATTGTTTGATAATTTGCATGATTTGTTTGTACGCAGGATTCCCGTTTTTTGCTGCTTCTTTCAGACTATTTTCAATGCTTCGTTTGCATATCTGAACGCCAAACAAATCGTTCATTAGTTGTGTAAGACGCTTGTACGGCACAATGTGAGCGACATTCAAGTACACCAGAAATGATTTCAGTCGTTTTCCCAGTTGTATATAGGACTGTATATGGCTTGGAAATTGTCCTTCATTGCGACAGCCACAGCCACATGTAATTGCCATTTTTTGATACTCTGTTACATGTGCTTTTACCGGGGGTATTTCAACTTCTTGCCGTACCTCTACACATTCAGACTGAGTTTTATCTAACCGTGAACCGCAATTTAAACATTCCCTGTTTGGTTCACACTGAATGGTCTCATCTGGGTTCTCATGCTCACGTGTTTTACCAGGATGTCCCTGTTGACCACCCGGTCTTCGTCCGCTCTTTTTTCTCAGTGATTGGTTTCGACGGGGGTTGTCCGTATCACTGCTTGGTGGTTTTGAGCTTGTCTGACTGTTCTTTTCTAGGCGCGCAATCCGCTCTTCCAGTTTTTCTATACTTTTTTGCTGCTCTAAGATAATTTCTATGAGCTCATTTTTACTAAATCCCTTAAGGGTTTTCTTATCGAATTTCATTACCTATATTATACCAAATGGCCGTTTTAAACAGGGGGCTATTTCGCCGTTTAATAGCCGTTTGAAATTCGTAACCTACTGCCCCCTATTTCAGGCTTATACCCGTCCTTTTTATCCTGCTGTAGACACCGCTTATTCCCTCTCTGTCTTCTCATCAGCACACACTCCCAAATTGCCTCTTGACACGGGGGGTGTGAATCCTACTTCTAATTCGATTCCAGGGGGGCTAGACAGTTACAAAAATTCTAATCTAGGCGATAAATCTTTATATGTTTTTAAAAGATCATTAAGCTGCCTGAAGGCTTCTTTTGGCGATAATGGTTTTTTTACTGTTTCTGACCCTGTTTCTGACCCTATTTCTAACCATATTTCTGACCCTGATTCTGACCCTGATTCTGCCCCTGATTCTGCCTCTGGCCTTCCTACTACTTTCAATTTTTCTGATTGCTTTCCAATTAGTGTTGGATTTGGTGCTGGATAATCTTGGCTTGACGATGGCCCTGATGAAGATACTTGTTCTGAAGATTCCCAAGCATATCTTCGAGATCCCCAAGGAGCTCTTGGCTGTGATTCAGGTCCGCGACTGGAACTTGAAGCAGTTTCTGACCCTTGCCTTCTTAATTGTGCTGATGCAGGTCTTTGAGATCCCTTCCCTGGTTTTGATTCGAGCTTTGCAAACATTTAATTACCCCTATTTGATTTTTGATAAAAAAACTAACTTTAAAACTTAAAAAACTAAATTAATTATATCGTAAAAACAAATATTTGTCAACAAAAATATCATTATTAGCTGCATCTAAGGGCTATTCTAAAGCATGCTTCATTTCTATGAATTTTAGTATACCACACACTGCGTTGCTCGCTGGCTCTGTGGTTGAGCCCGATTGTGGAATTGGGGAAAAGCTGGGTTATGTCATCAATTACTTCTATAATTACGGTAAAAAATATACCAAAGCAATAATCGAGCCAAAAAATAACAACCTATAACTAGTTCGCCACCTTCTGCAGAATCTAACTCCATCATACTTATTGTTGCAATACAACCTGTAAAAATCATAATTTCAGGAAGAACTCCTCTAATGCCACAATCACTATTCTCTGAACGCACAACAAAACTGCCACCTAATCTTAATAAACTGGCTAATATCAATAGCGATTTCGCCCCCACTTCTTCCAATGATATATTATCCTTACCATGTAATGACGCTGCGACTACCGATGCATTAATCATTAAGTCTATAACAACCAACGATAAACACTTTTCAACTCTATAAATACCAGGAGGTTGATCAGCAGGAGGTTGATCAGCAGGAGGTTGATCAGCAGGAGGTTGTATATCCTCAATTTTAATTGAACTACACTGTTGTATCAATTGATCAATGAGTTGAGGCACTTCTTCAACTTCCTTTCGTTCAATCTGTTTATCTTTAATTAAGTTATTAATCTCTTGTTTTATTGTATTAAGATACTCTCTAAATGTAATAATTTTGTTAATAGGTACACGACACACAGGGCAATTTGCTCTGTCTTTAAGAAGTCGTGCCATACTTTGACCATCACTAGGTCCATGATCAGCTATTAGGTAATTTCTATGTCTTATCATGAAACTGGTAAAGATGGAGCAATTTGACAATTCTTTCAAAATGCCTGCAACATGTTTCCTGAGATTTTCTTGTTGCATGAAGTCAAGATTACTGGCAGCTATTTCTTTGGGTTTCCCATTTTCATCTAAAGCAATTTTACCATTTTCATCCAAAAATCCATTTAATTTTAAAGCATCCCAGATTTCTTTTGATTTTTGATAATCAATGCCAACAGATGAGTCTTGAAATGCTTCTTCTGAAACACGCACATCACTCGTAAATGTTCCACAAGTCATAAAATCTGTTAAATTACCTGCATTGAGATCTGTAATAAGTTGTTGAAAGTGCGTTAATTTAACATTTGGGCTTATTTTTTCAAATAAAAGATCGATTTTTTCAGAAAGATCTTTAAATAACTCTTCTGGTGATACTTGTATGTCTACTACTACCTCTTGCAATTCTTGACCTAGTACTTGTGTCTGCACTGATGGCTGCACTGCTTGTTGTTTTGGTAAACCACCCCCGCTTGATGATGCAGCTGATCCTCGAACTGGTACTTGTGACTGCCCTAGTACTTGTGGCTGCACTGATGGCTGCCCTGCTTGTTGTTTTGGTAAACCACCCCCTCTTGATGATGCAGCTGATCCTCGAACTGGTGCTTGAACTTGACCTGTCATTTACATTTCCCTCAATATTATTTTTTTAAACTAAGTAATTTTCAAACTAAAAAAATAAATTAATTATATCGTAAAAAAAATATTTGTCAACAAAAATATCATTATTAGTTACATCTAAGGGCTATTCTAAATCTAGATTAGATTTACATCAAAACTATTCGTCGGGTCTAATCGCATTGACAACATAACAAACACAAACACACAAAATCCAGAGCACCTCGTAAGAAAGCATACACGATATACGGCCTATTAAAACCATTTTGCCAAGGAAAAATACCATGCTCCTCCCACGAATTGGCTAGGATCCCTATCGTCGAACTAAAAATCATACTTTCAGCCAACCATCCTATAACAAGACTATTATTACGATTTGAACTTAAACAAAAACCACCTAATGTTCTTATTGCAGACGCTGCCACCAATAAAGATGCAAGTGCTGTTTGTGACTGTGATTGATCACTATTAGCATCTACAAAGATAGCTGAATGACAAATCGTTTCAATACAAATCAGCATGAATAATGAAAGCCTATCCTCTAATGAAAACCTATCCTCTAATGAAAGCCTATCCTCAGTAGGGTCGTCTGAATCTGAATCTAGACCCAACGAGATTCCAAGATTCCTAAAAAAATCGTCTGTGGCTTGTGATGGCTGCTCAAGCAATGGTCGCTGCAATGATTCATTAATTTTATTAACATCCTCATTTTTGCTTAAATCACACTGGTCTATCAATTGATCAACGAGTAACTTCAATTGATGTTTGTTATCTGAGTCTTTTATATAATTATTAATATCTTCTTTAATTTTTAAAAGATAGTCTTTAAAGCTAACAATATTTTTAATAGGCCCACGACAGTTTGGGCAGTTTTGCATTTGTTGATTAATGAGGTCTTGAATCGATTTAATAGCATACGGTCCATGATAGACTGTGGCTCCATTTTCATTTGGATGAGTGGCTCCATTTTCATTTGGATGACTTATCATGACAGCGTTAAGGAGGAAGTAATTTGACAACTGTTGCAAAGTGGATACAACATGATCCCTGAAATTTTCTTGTATGAAATTAAGCTTACTGGCAGTTATTTCTTTGGGTTGCCCATTTTCATCTAAAACAATTTTACCTTCTTGATCCAAAAATCCGTTTAATTTTAAAGCATCCCAGATTTCTTTTGATTCTTTATTATTAATACCTTCTCTAACAAATGCGTTTTCTGAAACAATCACATTACTGCTCGGACTAAATTTTTCATGAGTGATAGAATCTATTAATCCATCTTTATGATGAAGAGCTTCAATACATTCTTTAAAAAATTCTAATCTAGGCCATCTAGGACATAAATCTTCATTTCTTTGATTTAAAAGATTATTAAGCTGCTCTAAGGCCTCTTCTGGTAATTGTACTACTACATCTTGCAATTCTACTGTTGGTTCTGCTGTTGGTTCTGATATTTGTTGGCGTCCAATTATTACTGGTTCAGGTCTGCTATTAGAACTTGATGAAGCTCCTGACCCTAATCCTGGTTGTCTCGCTTGACTTCTTAATTGTGCTGATTCAAGTCTTGGAGATCCATTCCCTGATTTTGATTCGAGCGTTATAGCCATTTAATTCCCCCTTATTTAATTTTTGATAAAAAAACTAACTTTAAAACTTAAAAAACTAAATTAATTATATTGAAAAAATAAATATTTGTCAACAAAAATATCATTATTAGCTGCATCTCATTATTAGCTGCATCTAAGGGCTATTCTAAATCTAGATTAGATTTGCATCAAAACTCGTCGTCGGGTTTAATCGCTTGACAACATAACCAACACAAACACACAGCATAAATAGCACCTCGGATGAAAGCATACCCGATATCCGACCTCTCAAAACCATTTTGCCAAGGAAAAATACCATGCTCCTCCCACGAATTGGCTAGGATCCCTATCGTCGAACTAAAAATCATACTTTCAGCCAACCCTACTCTAACAAGAATATTATTACGATCGGAACTTAAACAAAAACCACCTAAGATTCTTATTGCAGTCGCTGCCACCAATAAAGATGCAAGTGCTGTTTGTGACTGTGATTGATCACTATTAAGAATCGCATCTACAAAGACATATGAATGACAAATCGCTTCTAAACAAACCGGTATGAAAAATGATGGATTTGTAGAAAGCCTATCCTCAGTAGAGGCGTCTGACAATAGTCCCTGCAATGATTCATTAATTTCATTAACATCCTCATTTTTGCTTAAATCACACTGGTCTATCAGTTGATCAACGAGTGAATTCAATTTATTTTTGTTATCTGAGTTTTTTATAAAATCATTAATATCTTCTTTAATTTTTTCAAGATAGTCTTTAAAGCTAACAATTTTTTCAATAGTCCCACGACAGCCTGGGGGATTTGTTATGTTGTTACGAATGAAGCCTTTAATCGATTCAATAGTATACGGTCCATCATAGTCTTCGGCACTATTTAGACTTGTCATGACAGCTTTAAGGATGGAGAGATCTGACTCATCACTCGGACTAAACACTTCATGAGTAACAGGATCTTTTAACTGATCTGTATCACTTAGTAGAGCTGTTATACATTTTTTAAAAAATTTTAATCTATGCGATAAATCCTCATTTGTTTTATTTAAAAGATCCTTAATCTGCTCTAAGTTTTCTTTTGGTTGGATTGGTGAGAATTGCACTACTACTACATCTTGCAATCCTGCTGTTGGTTCTAATTTTTGTTGGCGTCCAATTACAAGAGCACCGCTTGACGATGCCCATGATAATGGTTGTTCAGGAGCTCCTGACCCTGATTCTTTTTTTGATTTTTCTAATTTGGATATTTGAGATCCATTCCCTAGTTTTGATTTGAGCGTTATTGCAGACATTTAATCTTCCTTATTGACAAAAAAATAAACTTTAAAATTTAAAAAATATTATTATTTATATCGTGAAAATAAATATTTATCAACAAAAATACCATTATTTAGACACGCCTAGGCAAACACCATTCCAAATCCAGCTCTTCAGCTCATTACTGACTAACGCTTCGACAATTGCACAATAAAACAAAACTGATTAAACGATATAAAAAAGCTATCAATTTTTTAAAACAATAGCTTTATAATATTAAAAAATTCTAAATTGACCCCATTAATTCTGAAAACGCAGAAAAAAACCGGTCCATATGCTTCGGAAGCCCAACAGTAACCCGAATCGCCTGAGGTCGGCCAAAACTCGCCAAATCCCGCACGACAATACCGCGTTGATACAAATAATCAAATGCGGCTTGACCCGTCATCGGCAAATCAATCAATACAAAATTGGCCACACTATCCGTGTACGACACCCCGCGATCCTTAAATCCATCCAAAAACGCCAGGGTTCGCTGTCGTTGCTCCGATACAGTCGCTACCGACTCCCGAATAAACGCAGGGTCTCCCAATGCGGCAAGGCCTGCACGCATCGCCAACGCATTCACATGAAACGGCTGCTTAACCACATTCAATACCCGTATAATATCGGGACTTGCAATGGCATAGCCCAATCGCAAACCAGCCAACCCATACGCCTTAGAAAACGTACGGGTAATCACCAAATTCGGAAACTGAGACAACAAGGCCACCCCATTCGGGTAATCTGAGCGCTCAACATACTCATAATACGCCTCATCCAATACAACCAGACAAGAACTCGGCACACGATTCAAAAACCGAACCACCGCCGACTCTGTGACCATCGTGCCCGTTGGATTGTTCGGATTGGCAATAAATACCAACCGAGTCGAATCTGTAATTTGATCCGCCATCGCATCCAAATCATACGAATCCCCAACCATGCTTGAAACGGCATACCGGGCCCCGATTAATTGAGCAGCAAATTGATATTGACTAAACGTCTGCTCAGCACTCAAGACCGTATCCTGAGGCTCTAAATACCCCATAGCCAATAGGGTAATCAGCTCATCACTACCATTGCCAACCATGACATGGTCCTCCGAAACCCCAACATGCTTGGCAATCGCTGCGACCAAGGCATGCGTCTGATTGGGATAATAGGCAATATCCGCCACAGCCGCCTGCAACGCTTTCTGAACATGCGGGGAGCATCCAGCCAAATTTTCATTGGATGATAGCTTAATGGCGTCCGCATGCGCACTCGACTTGCCGGGTGAGTACGGAATAATTGCTTCTAAATGTTTTTTCATCTCTATTCTTAAAATTATGCGTGATTCGTACAACGCTTGTCAAAATGTGTTACTATGCTAGCTTAACATTACTATTTATTAAGCGTTTAATTTTATGTTTTTATTCACAAAATTTCCCCATATATTTGAGGCATCATGATCCACTGGAATCTGAGCGTGAGCTACCCAATTGCATCAGCGGAATACCGTCCAGGCAATCCCAACGCACAAACAATCGATACCGTTGAGCAGCTAAAGCGTCGCTGCCAAATGCTGGAAGAAAAAAACAAAGAATTAAACAACGCCTACCAAATCATTAGAAACGCCAACATTCATCTACGAACCCTCATTGATATGCTTCACACCGTCCATTACCAGCACAAAGATACGCATCAAACCCTATTGAATAACTACAAAAGTGAAACGGACCGACTTAAACGAGACGTCGAGCACCTTAAAGATGAACTAACTAAAAAACAAGAAAAAATTACTAAACTTGAAAATTTAAATAACAAAACCAAGCAAGAAGCTAAATCACAAAAAAAAGAACTCACCCACAAAATTGATACCCAATCTGCCAACCATGCGACACTTGAACAAGAGCTAAATGCGTCCGTGAAAATTATCAATGATTACGCTCATAGGTTCATTCAAATCCTTCATTATTTAAATCGGCACGTTAATGAAAACAATGCCCATAACGAAAAAACTAACGACCTCAAAGCCTGTATATTGAAAAAAACGATTAACGATTCAATCATAGACCTGCTGAACAGTATCCAAGCCAGCCCCATACGTTCTCGTATACCTATTGATTGGAACACTGTTTTACCCACTACCTACGTTAGCGTTTATCAATTAAACCCCAAGCAACTAACCACTGAGCGACTCATAGTTTTAGATCATAAACACCCAGTTGACCAAACAGACCCTGAACCTATCGATTCAAACCCGAAACCCAAGTTGGACACGATAGACGCGTTGGCCACACGGATATCAAACGGATTAGAGCTGTATTCAAAAGCCATGGATGATGCGCCCACAGCCGAGCGCACCACCAATATGCAACAGCAACTGATCCTTGAAATAAACAAACTCCATGGCTATCCAGATGATGCACGAAAGGACATCGAATTTAAACGCCGCTTAATCAGTGCCGCCGCCATGACCGACCTCACGGTGTTTAACACTGTCATAGAAGCACTCCCACAACCCCATAGGTCAATATTCACCAAACAAAGTGACTACGATATCCCCAACCTTCCCTTGTTTATTGCCATCAGAGAAAATCGTATTGATATTATAAAAAAAATAAGCGAATTAAAGACTCGGAAAGCATTCCGGGACGATGGCTACGATTTTTTATGTTTTATATTTAATTTAAAGCATAATAATGTACCCAAAATCCAACACCATTGTATAGACACCATCAAAGACACCATTGTCACTAAAATCAAAGAAGGCCATCAATCTAAGATCTTGGAGACCATCCAAAAATGGGAACGCAAATACCGAGTACAATAAGCATACAATTACATTATGCTAAACTAAAAGACTATGCGAAACAAAGCGGCTTTGTGGACACTCAGCGCGGTAGGCTTGGTTGGTCTACTGTTTTCCATTACATTGCTGCCCATTGCCGGGCCGCTTGCGCCCGAACCCACTACCGACACCCACGCCTTTAACCCCGATATTCACTACCGCATGCGCTGCGCACGCTGCCATGAGGGCATCACGCCCAGTCACAGCCAGGCAAATGACACCATTGCACCGGCTTTATTAAACGGCCCCTCGCCCATAGCCAATGGCGACGTTAATGCACTGGCACGCATCATTGCCAACGGCATCCCCCCCCACATGCCCGGATGGAAATACAAACTAACTGAATCCGATATTTATGCACTCGCTACCTATATCGCCGATAAACAAAACACACCACCCCCATCCCCATCCACCGACACCCAACTCATCCCGTATACCAGCCATCTGGTTCCCAATAGCACCACGACCATTGGTATTCAATTGTCAGTACCCGCTGGCGCGCACACCTATTGGAAGTTTCCAGGCGATACCGGCCTAGGCCCCACCGTTCGCTGGGAGACACACCCCCATATTCAAGCCGGCGCACTGCTTTTCCCCAAACCCTCACGGATGCGAGAAGGCGACTTTCGGATCTGGGGCTATACCCAAACCGTGCAGCTCTTGGTCCCCATCACCGTCGGGGATATACCGGACACATCGACAACCTTAACTGCCCATGTGGATTGGCTACTCTGCACCGATGTATGCACCCCGCAATTCAGCACACTATCCCTCACACTACCCGTAACAGACACACCCGACTATCCACTCAAACCCATACCCACTGTGCATCCGGATTGGACCCCGCCCCAACCCCTGTTTGACCGGCTCGCCATACCCCAAATTCTGATCATGCTCGGCTTGGCCATCCTGGGTGGAGTTCTGCTCAACCTAATGCCCTGCGTGTTCCCCATGTTGGTGATCAAAGCCCAACACCTACTGGCGCATCGAAACCGCCCCATCCCCCATGCCCTAGCCTACACCACCGGCATTGGAATCACCATGCTCAGTTTGGCGATTATTATTCTCATCGCCCGGCAAGCCGGTCATCAGTTGGGCTGGGGGTTCCAACTCCAAGAGCCTGCCGTAGTAATGCTCTTGCTTTGGCTGTTTTTTACCATGGCCCTGTGGCTAACGTTTGGCATTAGCCTTGCGATTCGATTGCCCACCAAACTCCCCCAATCCGGACTCGCCGGGTCTCTCGCCTATGGCATCTTGACCACACTCACCGCCACACCATGTACCGCACCGTTTATGGGTAGCGCTATCGGATTTTCCCTTACCCAATCGTGGCCCGTCACCCTAATTATTTTCACCGGACTCAGCCTGGGTCTCGCCAGCCCTATTCTTGTGTTAAGCCTATACCCACAATGGATTCAAAACATTCCAGCATCCGGCCCTTGGTTGCGGTGGGTAAAGCCACTCGCTGCATTGCCATTATACGCCACCGTTCTTTGGCTCGTATGGGTCTTGTATCATCAAGGGGGATTGATATGGATAGCCCTAAGCAGTGTGGGCATTGCAAGCATCGGCATTCGCATTGCATTTCAGCGATTTCCCAACGCCATACTCATTCTGCTGTTGACGCTATGCACGGGTGCTGGGCTGTATATACCGGCTCCAGCTCCGGCCAATGCGCATACCCAGTGGATCGCCTACACCCCCGAATTAATTGAAACACTGATGGACAATCAAACCCCTTATTTTATTGATTTCACCGCCAAATGGTGCATCACCTGCCAAGCCAACAAAACCACCACCCTACATTCCGAACGCATCAACACCTGGTTCATCACCCACGATATTGTTCGCATTCGCGCCGATTGGACCCAAAAAGACCCCGCCATTACCCAAGCCTTGGCCCAGTGGAACCGAGCCGGTGTCCCCACCTACGTGTTTTATCACCCACGCTACGCCCCCACGCCTCAGGTCTTACCCGAATTATTAACCCCGGGCATTATTCAGGCACTAATCCCCCATACGGCTCAATAAGAATACCACCCACCATCACCGGTTTAACCAGAACCGGCGCATCCAATACCTGAGACGGTGTCGTCGGCTGAATGCGATCCGCTTCATGCATCACGGCATAATGAACGGCTGCCGATTGATATAGCTTACCCCGCATCAACGGCTGTTCCTGACTCTTAATCCAACACGCCAACCGTTGCTGAATATCTTGAATACGCGTGGCCAACCCCGGCATCGCCTGTGCACAGCGACCCAAGCAATCCAAGCATTGCTTTGCCTGTGTCACCGTTGCATTGGCCATAACAGCATCCACATGCCCTTGAATCGCAGCCAACAACTTGCCCATTAACTGGTTCGAAATCGTTGGATTCAACGACCGCAGTTGGGTCAAGGCAGCCATAATATTCTGGATAGAGCCCACGGACAATGATGTCCGAATGGATTGAATCAATTGCTCAATACGGGATCTCAATGGAGACACTTGAGACGCCCGCATTGGCATTAATGATGAAATGTAGTGGATGCTCACGATTCTCTAAATGCCTTAAAATCAAAAATCCAAACCAAAAAAACAACCAAATTGACTTCTCATTAATAACATAAATTTTAATAAAAATTGAAAAAACAATTTATTTAATTAATTTAAAATTATATAAAGTTGGTTTTTTAATGAGTCATTTACCGTGTTTAAAGCGTGTTTGAATCAAAATCCGTCGACAATTTAATAAAAACCCCACGCATCCAAAAAAAATTCAGTATAATACTATCTATGGGAACAAAAATTGTATTAAATGATATAACTGTGTTGGCTAATATTGGGGTTACCGACACTGAGCAAGCACAAAAACAACCCTTATTCATTACAGTGTCTTTTGAGTATGACGCTAGCCAGGCGCAACACAGCGATCGGATTGAAGATGCTGTGGATTACGCCAGCATCCGGGCGGATATTATTGCCCTAACACAGGCACCCGTGCGCTTATTGGAGCATTTGCTGCATCGCATTAAGACGCATATAACCCAACAGTACCCCGTAACCAATGTACAGGTCGCCATTAAAAAACCCAATGCTTTTTCAGATGTGGCGTATGTGTGTGCCAGTGCATAACGATATTTTGCCGCTATCGGCGGAATACGTGAATGGGACCTTGCACCTGGGCGGTTGTTCACTCACCGATTTGGTCGGGCAATACGGCAGCCCCTTGTACGTGATCGACAACGCAACGATTGATGCCCAGATCTCGGCATTAACCTCAGCGTTTGGCTCCGTTGAACATGAAATCATTTTTGCCGGCAAATCGTGTTTAAATTTAGGCATTGCTCATCGGATGCATCAACACGGTTTGAGCATTGATGTGGTGTCTTTAGGCGAATTGCATACAGCCTTAACGGCAGGCATTCAGCCCGATCGATTGGTCTTTCATGGGAACAACAAATCTCAGCATGAACTGGAAACCGCCATTCAGCATGGCATCCGGTTGATTGTGGACAATGCCTATGAATTAGCCGCTATTTCACGACTTGCCCAGGAACACAACACCCAAGCCAATATTTTGTTGCGGATGAACCCTGAAATTGAAGCCCATACCCATGAATTTATTCAAACGGGTCAAAAAACATCTAAATTTGGGTTTGATCAGGCGCAGTTGCTTCCATTGGTTCAGCAAGTTACGCAAACACCGGTGTTGAACTTTCTGGGAATTCACAGTCATTTGGGTTCACAAATTTTTGACCCGGCACCTTTTCAAGCCTTAGCGGAACTAATGACCGGCTGGGTAACCACGCTATACACGGACTTGGGCGTCACGGTTCAGCAGCTAAACTTGGGCGGCGGCTTTGGTATTCGATACACCGAATCGGACCATCCCGCCGACATTCACACCATTCTGGAGCCCATGATTCATACCGTATCCGCACTCCCCCAGGCTGGAATTCCAATGCCTAAGATTCTCATTGAGCCTGGCCGGTTCATCATGGGGCGTGCCGGAATCACTGTGTACCATGTGGGGGCAATTAAACAAGCGGGGGATGTGACGTACTTGTTTGTGGATGGTGGCATGGCCGACAATAGCCGCCCCCTTATTTATGGCGCCCAACACGGGGTTGCCTTGGTCCAAAAAGCGCAACCCAACACCCCCACCCAGCGGTATAGCATTGCGGGCAAGTTTTGTGAATCCGGGGATAAATTGGCCGAACATATTGAGTTGCCCACGGTTTGTGTGGGGGATTATGTAGCCATGTGCAGCACCGGTGCGTATACCTATTCCATGGCATCCAATTACAATCGGTATTGCAAACCGGCGATGGTCCTAGTGGATGCTGGACGTTCGGCGGTGTTGGTTCAGCGCGAGTCTCTGGATGCTATTGTGGCCCACGATCAATTTCCCCTCCAATGGACGTAGTTCAATCGTATCAGCCCCTGTTGCGCCAGGCTCAATCGGTATACGATGTGGCCAAACGCACGGACTTAATGCCCGCCCATCGGTTGTCTAGCCACTTGGGCAATCGGTTATTCTTTAAGCGTGAAGATACGCAACCCACGTTTTCATTTAAATGCCGGGGGGCCTATGCAAAAATTGCGGCTTTATCCGAGGCTGAAAAACAAGCCGGAATTATTACTGCCTCAGCGGGTAATCATGCCCAAGGTGTTGCCTTGGCGTGTCAAAACCAAGGGCTTTCGGCCTACATTGTCATGCCGGAGACCACCCCCTCGATTAAAGTTCAATCCGTTCAAGCCTTAGGCGGCCAGGCCATTTTACATGGGGATGATTACGATACGGCGTACCAACACGCCTTGTATTTGGCCAATCAGCATCGCTACACCTATGTTCACCCCTATGATGACCCCATGGTTATTGCCGGACAAGGCACAATCGGTCTGGAAATCATGGACCAAATGGACATGGCGACGGTGGATGGCCTGTTTGTCCCGGTTGGTGGTGGCGGGCTCATTGCAGGCGTGATTGTGGCGATCAAGCATCGGTATCCAGGAGTCCGTATTATTGGTGTGGAATCTGAGGAGTCGGCCTGCTTGCATGCGGCTTTGGCGCACGGGCATCGCGTGGCGTTGGACACTGTGGGAATTTTTGCAGATGGTGTTGCGGTTAAACAAATTGGCGAAGCGCCTTACCGCATTATTCGAGAGCATGTGGATCACGTTATTACCGTATCTGTTGATGAAATTTGTGCGAGCATTAAAGACAATTTTGAGGAAACACGGGTGCTTGTGGAGCCGGCGGGGGCGTTATCGCTTGCGGGTATTAAACGCTATATCCAAACCCATCACGCTCAGAATCAGACATTTGTGGGCATTACCTGTGGGGCCAACACCAATTTTGATCGGTTGCGACACATTGCAGAACGCACAGAAATTGGCGAAAAAACCGAGTCCATTTTGGGGGTCACCATCCCGGAGCAGCCGGGTAGCTTTTTATCGTTTTGTGAAGCCATTGGGAAACGGGTTGTGACTGAATTTAATTACCGTTACAGCCACAATGAGCGTGCCCAAGTGTTTGTCGGCGTTCGAACACGCGAGGCCGAGGCCATTATTGACCCCTTAACAGCCAGTGGGTATACGGTTGTGAATTTAACAGACAATGAAGCGGCTAAACTGCATATTCGCTACATGATTGGCGGCCAGACGGCCTTACCCCATGAACGTCTGTTTCGGTTTCGGTTCCCGGAAAAGCCCGGCGCATTGCTCAAGTTTTTAGCCCATTTGGGTTCACAATGGACCATTACCCTGTTTCATTACCGCAACCACGGGGCTGCGTATGGCCGTGTCTTGGTGGGGCTTGCGGCAACCCCTACCGATACCCAGCTTGATGAAACACTCGCTACGCTGGGGTATTGGTTCCAGGAAGAATCCGACAACCCCGCCTATGCGTTGTTTTTGAAATCAGCTCCCAAATAATCACTTGGCTTTAATTGCCAACATATTGTCTCCATCCCTCTGTATTTCCAAAACAAAGTCTCGATCACCACTCAATTCAGCGCTTGCATACTGAAACGAAACCCCAGTCCTATTCCCCATTCTCAAAACATGATCTCTCGATGCATGGTTGTTTAATTCAAGTTGTATTTAAATCTGTCAGAAAACTATTGCCTATCTCCGCTAATCATTATCGACTTGCAATCGCTAACAAATCAGGGTCAGCACGAAATTCATCGCTTACATACTCCAACGCTGAACCATTCACTGTCAGCACTTTCAAAATAAAGTCTCGATCAGCATGCAAATCATCGCTCACGTAGTCCAACACATACCCACTTTCCTTGACCGCCTCCAAAACAAAGTCTCGATCAGCTCGCAAGTTATTACTTGCAAATTTAAAACCACCCCCCAAGCTGCCCTTCACCGCTTCCAGAACCACGTTACGGTTATCCTTCAAGTCATCGCTCACGAACTGCAACGAAGTCCAATCCTCCTTAACCGCTTCCAGAGCCACCTCATAATCAGCCTTCAATGCCTCACTCGCATACTCCAACGAAAGCCCATTCTTCTTAACGGCTTCCAAAACAAAGTCTCGATCTCCACGTAATTCCTCACTCGCATACTGCAATGCAATACCATGCCTCTCCACCGCTGCTAGAACCACCCATTTATTATTCTTGAGCTCACTGTCCAAAGATTCAAAATATTCAGGCACCCTATTAATTGGCTCATTTTTCAATTGCGTTATAACAGATTGTATTCTTTCTCCAATGTTTATAACTTGAAATTGATCCAGCCTTTCATTAAGAATACAATTAAGCAACTGATGATTATTAAAAATCGGCTTTGAATCATATAAAATCCCCTGTGCATCCAAATGAATACCCGCTTCACGGTTAACCGCAACTTTTAAATCAAGAACTGTAGCCGCTCTGCTCAAACAAATAGATCTTGTATTGTCACTCAATCCAACACGCACATTAACAAACATTACCCTTCCAAATTCTTATTCATTGCCAACATCTCCATACCTATTTCCGCTAATCATCATCGCCTTGCAATCGCTAACAAATCAGGATCTACACGCAATTCCTCACTCGCATACTGCAACGAATTCCCATCATTCTTCACCGCTTCCATCACCACATCACGATCACCCTTCAATGCCTCACTTGCATACTGCAACGCATTCCCATCAAACCTCACCGCTTCCAGCACCACATCACGATCACCCTTCAATTCCTCACTCGCAAAATATAACGCAAAACCATGACACCTCACCGCTTCCAGCATAAAATCTTTATCACCCTTCAATCGATTACTCGCATACTCCAACACAAACAACGACCTACTCTGCCTCAGCGCTGCCATTACAACCTCATGATCTCCACGCAATTCAACACTCGCATACAGCAACGTAAGAACATGCCTCTCCACCGCTGCTAGAACCACCAATTTATTATTCTTGAGCTCACTGTCCAAAGATTCAAAATATTCAGGCACCCTACTAACTGGTTCATTTTTCAATTGAGTTATAACGGATTGTATTGTTTCGCCAATGTTTAATTCTTTACTCGCATACTGCAACGCATCCCCATTCTGCTTCACCGCTTCCAGTTCAACCTCTAATTCTTTACGCAATG
>Ga0255759_10001910_pt1 | contig 18720 bp, 12 predicted proteins | sample 101ome_20_FD_179959 | JGI IMG/M metagenome (GOLD analysis project Ga0255759, IMG submission 179959) | Coastal salt marsh microbial communities from the Groves Creek Marsh, Skidaway Island, Georgia - 101404AT metaG (version 2) | ecosystem: Environmental > Aquatic > Marine > Intertidal zone >...
GATCCGGAGCATTCTGTGGGAGCCACAGATCCTGCGGGTATAAAGGATGTATTGCTCGAGTCTGCGATTACGACGATTCAAGATTGTGAGGACTCAGTTGCAGCAGTTGATGGGGAGGATAAGGTTACCGTCTATAGAAATTGGCTAGGCTTAATGAAAGGTGATTTAAAAGAAACTTTTGTTAAAGGGGGGGCTGAAATGACAAGATCCCTCAATCCAGATAGAAATTATATTGCACCAGATGGGTCCAATTTTACGCTTCCAGGAAGAAGTTTGATGTTAGTAAGGAACGTTGGACATCTAATGACTAATCCTGCAATCCTTGATCAAAAGGGTGACGAGGTTCCTGAGGGCATATTGGACGCGATGTTTACGATCTGTATTGCCATGCATGATTTAAATGGCAACAGTCATCTACAAAACTCAAAGGCTGGAAGCATTTACATTGTTAAGCCAAAAATGCATGGTCCCGAGGAAGTACAATTTACATGTGATTTATTTTCAGCAGTAGAGAAATCATTAAACCTGAATCCGTTGACTGCAAAAATTGGAATCATGGATGAGGAAAGAAGAACCACTGTGAATCTCAAAGAGTGCATTCGTGTTGCCAAGGAAAGAGTAATTTTTATTAACACAGGATTTTTAGATAGAACAGGTGATGAAATTCATACAAGCATGGAGGCGGGCCCCATGATTCCTAAAGCTCAAATGAAACAACAGCCTTGGATTCTTGCCTATGAAGATTGGAATGTTGATTCTGGCCTTGAGACTGGATTCAAAGGCAATGCACAGATAGGTAAAGGCATGTGGCCGATGCCTGATGAGATGTTAAACATGTATGAAACGAAAACCATGCACCCAGAATCTGGCGCTAACTGTGCCTGGGTTCCTTCGCCAACTGGCGCTACTTTGCATGCAATGCACTACCATCAAATCTTGGTATCTGAGCGTCAAGAAAAATTACTTGAAAGAACCAAAGCAAGTTTGGATGATATTTTAACCATCCCTGTGATGTCAGATGTTGGCTCTTTGTCACCAGAAGAGGTGCAAAAGGAATTAGATAACAATGCTCAAGGTATTCTAGGTTACGTAGTTCGATGGGTAGATCAAGGTGTTGGATGCTCCAAAGTTCCTGATATCAATAACATAGGGCTGATGGAGGATAGGGCTACTTGCAGAATATCTAGTCAACACATCGCCAATTGGTTGCATCATTCTGTTTGTTCTGAGGATCAAGTCATGGAAACCATGAAACGTATGGCCGTTGTTGTAGATCAACAAAACTCGGGTGATCCATTTTATCAACCCATGGCACCAACTTACGATGGAATTGCATTTATGGCTGCTTGCAACCTAGCAATAGAGGGAAGGATTCAGCCAAGTGGTTACACTGAGCCAATTTTGCATGAGATGAGATTGAAATTTAAAGCTCAATGAAAGCTTACTGGATCACTAGATGTCATGTTCACAACTCTGATGAGTATGATGAATATATTAAGTTAGCAGGACCGGCAATCAACAAGCATGGAGGAACTTTCTTAGTTAGGGGCGGCAAGCAAATTGAGCTAGAGGGCGGCCCATACGAAAGAACTGTTTTAGTTGAATTTAACTCAATGCAGGAGGCCAAACTTTGCTATGAGTCTAGTGACTATCAAGAAGCGTTAAGGCACTCTTTAAATTCATCTAACCGTCATGTTGTTTTAGTAGAGGGAGTAAATTGATGTTTGTAAAAAAAATAATCATAAGTTGTGTCTTTATTTTTAATATCTCACTTTCAGCAGAATCTATTGATCCGATTAAATTGCTTTCAGAATTTGTTGGCGTGGATACCATTAACCCTCCGGGCAATGAATCACGGGCAGTAGATTTTTATGCAAAAATATTTGAAGAGGAGGGAATAGAATATTTTACAGCAGAAAGCGCACCTGGAAGAGGAAACATTTGGGCAAGAATCAAAGGTGGAAACAAGCCTGCATTAATTTTATTGCAGCACACTGATGTTGTTCCAGCATCAAAAGATTACTGGGACACAGATCCAATGATCGCTGAAATCAAAGATGGATATCTTTACGGAAGAGGCGTTATCGACATGAAGGGGGCTGGAATCTCTCATCTTGTATCTTTTATAAGGCTCCACAGAGAAAATAAAAAACTTAACAGAGACTTGGTTTTTCTTGCAACCGCAGATGAGGAGGCTGGAGGTCTTTATGGTGCTGGCTGGATGATAGATAATCATCCCGAGGTTTTTCAAGGAGCTGGCTATCTTATTAACGAGGGTGGCAGCGGTCTAAACATTGATAATGAGACTGTGTTTTCAATTGAGGTAACCCAAAAAGTTCCAGTTTGGCTTAGGTTAATAGCTACTGATGAGCCTGGACATGGTTCATCACCCAGAGCAACTAGCTCAGTTTCCCGCATTGTCCATGCCTTAAATTTGATCAGAGAGAATCCATTTCCAGCTAGAATTATTCCAGCAGTAGAAACATATTTTAAAAGCCTTTCTTTGAATATGGTTGGTGAAAATGCAGAGGCTTTTGCAGATATCAAAACAGCAATTAAGCAAGATGGTTTTCTTGCTAAACTACAAGAGTTTTCTCCTTCCTATCATGCATTAACAAGAGATACGTGCTCCTTAACAATGTTAAAAGGTTCTCAAAAAATTAACGTCGTCCCTCCTGTTGCAGAAGCAGAGGTCGACTGCAGGATGCTTCCTGATAGGAGTTCTAAAGAATTTATCAAGGATTTTAAAAATTTAGTTGAGCCAGCAGGGGTCAAAGTTGAACTTGTGCTTGCTTTTGCTCCCGCAGTTTCATCAACTGAATCTGAGCTCTTTCAGCATATACAATCTACTACAACCTCATTACATCCTGGCTCAAGAGTAGCTCCAGCAGTAAGCACTGGATTTACTGACAGTCACTTCACTCGTGAGCTTGGTATAGATAGTTATGGTTTTAATCCCATTATCTTTGATCCCAATGATTTTTCTGGAGTGCATGGAAATAATGAAAGAGTAAAAGTTTCCAGCTATCTTGAAGGTACAGAAGATCTATATCAAATAGTTCGTCAGTTTGTCCTTGATTAAATTAATTCTTAACTTAATCCCAAAAACTCTTTTAAGTTTACTAATATGCTGTGCATTTGATCTGCAATCTCAAGATCAATCCGATGCAGATAGTTTTTTTCAGAGACAGGCACCTTCCTACCCAACTCCAGATGATTTGATTGGATGGATAGATTCACGACAAATTATAAATTTGAATGGTGAATGGAGTTACATAGTTGATCCTATGAACAATGGCTTGCCTGAATCATCTTTTTTTGGAGGGTTCCCAAAAAACAAAACTCAAACTACAGGCATGGAGTTAATTGAATATAACTTTGAAACCGCAAAAAAAATTCAAATTCCTGGAGCCTGGAATGCTGCAGATGAAAAACTTCTTTTCTATAGAGGACCCGTCTGGCTCTATAAAAAATTTCAATATATGCCCAAAGAAGAATCTTTGACTCACCTTTACATTGAAGGCAGCAACTTCACGACCCGAGTCTTTATCAATGGATTAATTGTGGGAAAATTTGAAGGTGGCTATGTTCCATTTAATTTTGAAATTTCTGAACATTTAAAAGAGGGTGAAAATATTTTGTTGGTGCAGACCGACAACACTCTCAATGAGTCATCCGTTCCAACCCAAAAAACCGACTGGTGGCCATGGGGAGGTATTGTTGGCGATGTTTATATCGTTGAGACACCCAAGCAATTTATACAAAATGCATATTTGCAGCTTAACCCAGATAATTTTTCTGAAGCTCTATTCAAGCTTAAAATGAATCATCCATCCTCCGGGCATAGCATTAAGCTTGAAATCCCAGAGCTTAAGTTTATAGCCAAATATCAAACAAACTCTTTTGGCGTCATTGAGGAAAATATAAAAATAAATCCTCAGCTTTGGTCACCTGCGAGCCCTAAACTTTATGAGGTAATCATTTCATCCAATGCAGAAACAATCTCTGATGTGATTGGTTTTCGATCTATTCAAACCCAAGGACAAAAAATATTTTTAAATAACCGCGAGATTAGATTCAAGGGAATTGCAATGCACTCCGAGCCCATCGGTATACCAGGCCCGGCTTTTTCAACGGAGCATTTTAAACAGCTGCTTGCAACGGCTAAAGATTTAAATGTTAATTTTATCAGAGCAGCCCATTACCCCTATACTCGTCATCTAGCTAAGGTTGCAGATCAAATGGGGCTTATGCTTTGGGAGGAGGTGCCTGTTTATTGGAACATAGATTGGGATAATCCTGAGACGTTAAAGATAGCAAAAAATCAAATTTCTAGACTGGTTCAAAGAGATCAAAATAGGTCATCTGTAGTGGTCTGGTCTGTTGCTAATGAAACACCGTTATCTTCTTCAAGAATGAAGTTTTTACAATCCCTGCTCTCAGAGATAGAAATCAACGACGCATCGCGCTTAACCACAGCTGCTCTTTTATCTGGCAGCGAAGAACAATTTAGATCACTTGCGCTTGTTTTAGCATTGCAAGGAGCTAAATCCAATTGGGTTGAGCCGCAAGAAAAAGCTATTTTTTCAGCAATTCTGGATCAAGCTAACATTTCAATTGAAAATGAATTACCTTTCTCTTTATCGATTGATGATCCTCTCGGGGAGAGTATTGATTTGATTTCTTACAATGAATACTTTGGTTGGTACTACGTAACATTTTTTACAGATCAAATGATGATTTCAGAAGGCACTTTGAGAAGGCTTATGTTTGAGGTTATGCCAACAATTAAAATTACCTCATCATTTGATAAGCCTATTCATATCTCTGAGTTTGGTGCCGGTGCCAAGTATGGTAATCGTACCAATAAAATTTGGTCCGAAGAATATCAGGCGAAGCTTTATCAGCACCAGTTAGAAATGCTATCTAACAACTCGCAAATACAAGGAATTAGCCCTTGGGTCCTAAAGGATTTTAGAGCAATGCTTAGACCTTTGGCTGGCATTCAAGATTTTTACAATAGAAAAGGACTGATCGATGAAAACGGAAATAAAAAAGAAGCTTTCAAAGTTTTGTCTGATTTTTATGCAAATAAATGGAATAAATAAATTCTTTTAAATTTCTTACATTTTTTTTAAAAAAAGTGTTGACACTATTTCCAAAAAGCGTATATTAAATAGACCAACTCGGACCGACTTACAAACAACTGCAGACGGGAGTAAGAGAGAAAGAGAAGGTAGAGACGAAGGGCGAAAGCGTTACTAAGAGTCGACGATAAAAAAGAGCTTAGTGACCCACCAAGAAGGCAAGAGAAAACCTTCAAGGAGCTAAAGAGATTCTCACTTTAGACCCCTTCCAATCTCGAACTGAAAAGACAGAGCTTAGCTCTGTTTTTTTTTGCCTATAGTTTTATTAATTTTGATTTATGCAAAAAATTAAAAAAGCATTACTTGTTGAGGGAGGGGGCAGTAGGGGAGTTTTTTCCTTTGGTGTAATCGACTCATTTATCCAAGCCTCATATAACCCCTTTGACATTCATTTAGGTGTCTCTAATGGAGCAGTCGTTCAACTCTGGTATTTATTAGCAGTTTCACATTACAACCTGGATAAGATGCTATTTTCTGCCTCTGGAGATTATATTCGATATTCAAATCTTTTTATTAATAAAAGCATTATGAATTTTGAAAAACTCTATGAAGATGCAAATAAAGTTTTTCCAATTGATTTTGATCGTTTACAAAATAATCTTAAGGGTAAAACTTTCCATGTTGTCATTTCTGATGCAGACACTGGAAAGCCAGAATACATAGAGTTATCAAAAGAAAATTATATTAACCAAATGCTTGCCACTGGCTCTTTACCCGTTTTGATGAAGAATCCAATTTATCTCCAAGGCAGAAGGAAATATGATGGCGGCATTACTGATCCTATCCCAGTTCAAAAGGCCTATGAAATGGGAGCTAAAGAAATAGTGATTATCCGAACTTACGAGCAAACATTTATCAGGAAAACAAAGCTCGAAAACTATATCGCTGCATTTGCAACAAGATCTTATCCTCAACTCGCCAAGGCCTTAAAGGAAAACACTACAACTTATAATTCGGCCCTTGAATTCATTGATAACCCACCTGATGATTGTAAAATTATTCAAATTTGTCCACCTCAAAGATTATCAACGAAGCGAGCCACAACGAATGTCAATACAATGAAGGCAGATTATCAAATTGGTATAAGTTGCGGAAAGAAATTTCTTGAAAAGGAACTCTAGTTAGCTTTCTTATTCAACCAGGCAGACATTCTGCCTCCAAGCGGAGCATTAAGCAGGCTTTCACAAAATAAAACAATTTCAGATAATTTGGTCAGATCAACATCGGTAACAAATCCCATTTGATCAAGCATATTTGCTAGGTCTTCTGTAGCAAGATTGCCTGCAGCACCTGGTGCAAATGGACAGCCTCCTAACCCACCTATACAGCTATCAAACTTTCTTATGCCCTCTGATAAGGCAGCGCAAACATTTGCTAAGGCCATAGCTCGGGTATCATGAAAATGTCCAGATAAGATTTGATGCCCAAATTCTTTCACGCAATCTTTAAACAGCAATCCAACAGCAGCAGGGTTAGCGGCTCCAATAGTATCTGCGAGTATAATTTCATCAGCCCCAGAAGTAAGAAGTTGGGCGGCAATATCTAAAACAACTTTGGGTGCAACTTTTCCTTCATAAGGGCATTCCCACGCAACAGATACATAAGCTCTAGTTTTTAGATTTGATTTTTTAGCTTCTTCTAAAATAGCGCAAGAGCTTGAGATGGTTTGATCAAGACTCATGTTAATATTTTTCTGATTCATTGTTTCTGTTGCAGAGGGGACCACTGTTATGATTTCAGCGCCTGCATCTCTAGCTAACTCGAATCCTTTATGATTGGGAACCAAAACAGAAATCTCACAATCTTTAATGCCTGATAAGCCTTGCAAAATCTCATCGGCTCCTGCCATGGCTGGAACAGCTTTTGGATTCACAAAGCTTGCAACTTCAATTCCAGGTAATTTTGCATTCGCTAGTTGCTCAATTAGCTGAAGACGATCACTTGGTGAAAGTAAAGTTTTTTGGTTTTGCAGGCCATCTCTTGGACCAACCTCATTAATAAAAACAAAATCTGTACTCATTTTTTTATCTCGATTATATTTTGACTATCTAATTCAGCTAATTGATTTGGGGAATACCCTAACCAATTTTCTAAAATCTCCTGAGTGTGCTCGCCCAGAAGGGGCGGCGCACGAAATTCCTCTTTTTCAACTGAAGAAAGTTTAATAGGATTTCCAGGGATTTTAGCTGAACCTCCTTCTGGATGGGGGACCTCCACAAGCATATTTCTATATTGAGCTTGTTCATCATTTATTGCTTGCTCCAAATTATTTACTCGAGCGCATGGCACTGATTCTTTTTCTAGTGCTTGGAGCCAATAGTCAGAACTCTCTTTTAAAAGCTCCTGCTGAATAATGCTTTCTAACTTCTCTTTATCTTTTTGCCTTTCAAAAGCTTTTTCATACAAGGGATTTTGCAACTCAGGATCTTTAAATATTTTTAGTAGCCTCGGCCAAAACTGATCACCCACAGCCGCAATAACGATAGGATAATCCTTAGTTAGGAATGAATTATAAGGCATGTGCACAAAATGCGAGTTGCCTATAGGTTCTGGAATAATTCCCGACATTGTTTGCATGGTTGCCATGTAGTTGAGCATTGAAATTTGGCAATCTAACATAGAAATATCGACATGCTGACCAACTCCTGAACTGGCTCTATCAATTAAAGCTGCTTGTATCCCCATGACCGCAAACATACCGCCACCAAGATCCCCTATGGGTATACCTGCACGCATTGGTTCTTTGGCTGACAAGCCAGTAATTGACATGCCTCCTCCAAGAGCTTGAGCAATTTGATCAAAGGCTGGGCGTTGAAAATTTGGACCTGACTCTCCGAATCCACTCACCGTGCAAGTAACAATCTTTGGATTTATATTTTTAAGAGTTTCAAAATCTATCTTTAATTTTTTTGTAACACCTGCTGAAAAATTACTTATTACCACATCAGCTTTTTCTGCAAGCTGGTAAAATATTTTTAAACCCTCTGCTGCTTTGAGGTCTATTGCTACGCTTTTTTTGTTTCTATTAAGTGTATAAAAATAAGCACCCATTCCATTTACAGAATAATTAGGGTCATTTTCCAACAATCGTCTAGTTCCTTCACCTTTAATTGGCGGCTCAATTTTTACAACCTCACACCCTAAATCAGCCAGAATCATACCCCCATAGGGACCTGATAGCATATGCGTTAAATCAAGAACTTTAATATTTCTCAAAGGTCCTTTTTTGATAGCCATAAATTATTATATAACTATTAAGTAGAATAATAATATTAGTAAAAAAAACTCTATTTTTCTTTTTTCTATAAGTAACAAATAAGCCATTGGAGTATTTGTTTAAACGGATGATTTGATGTATAAATTGGGTATATAAGTTTTTACTTGGGGGTAAAACATGTCATTTTTATTTCATAACACTTTTACAAGATTAGCTTTAACAGCTAGTTTTTTTGTAATTCCTTTAGCTATATTTGCTGAACCAACGCTTGAAGAGGTGGTTGTATCAGCTCGAAAAGTTGATGAGAGCTTGCAAGATGTTCCTATTGCTATGAGCGTTTTCACTTCGAGCGATATTGAGGATGCTGGAATCCAAAGGCCAGAAGATTTTATTGCTCTAACACCTAATGTTGTTATGGCAAACACGGTGAATGTTGGAGATACCTTGGTAACTATTAGGGGTATCACATCAACCAGAGATGCTGAATCAAACTTTGCTTTTGTTGTCGATGGAGTATTGCAGACTAATCCCAATGCTTTTAATAGAGAGTTACTTGATATAGCTCAAATTGAAGTCTTAAAAGGACCGCAGGGTGCACTTTATGGCAGGAATGCTAGTTCCGGAGCTATCTTAATTACCACCAAAGCTCCTTCTGAAGAATCTGAAAGCTCTGCTGTGATAGGCTTAGGAGTCAATGATACAACTAAATTTCAATTTGTTAACTCTGGAAAAATGGGTGACAACATATACACACGTTTCTCTATAAGTACTCGTGAAACTGATGGGGAGCATACCAATGTTTATTCAGGGGCTAATAACGTTGATTTTTTTGAAGACACAACTATAAGAACAAGGTTTTTGGTAGATAACGGTGATAGTACGTGGGATCTTAGGGCTGGAGTTAGTGAGGCGAGTGGAGGAACTATAAACTTCAATGCTGTTTTTGCTCTTCCAGCTTTCCAAGGTTTTGGAACTCCTGGTGCAGAACAGTTCTACAAAGATGTTAATTCACATCAATTCACCTATATGTTCAATGTTCCTCCGGTTAATGAGCAAGAAACCTCAGATATATCTTTGAAATATACCGAGGATATGGCTAATGGCAGAGAATTTTCGGCTATTTTGGCTTATAACCATTTAGAAGAATTTTTATTATCAGACGGGACTTCGGGAGCCTTCGGCGGTTATTTTGGTGTTCCATCATGTGCTGCGTCTAATACAGCAAGCAATTTAGCGCTGATTAACTCTTTACCGCCAGGCTTTTCATTCGCAGCACCGGGTACTGCTCCCTCTGCAGCAGACTCTGTTTTAGGTCCATATTTACCTCATACTTGTGACGGTTATCAATTTCAATCAAGAGACCAGGATGATATTTCTATTGAGGTCAAGTTAAGCAGTGATCAAAATCAATCTAGCAGATGGTTAATTGGTGCTTATTATGCTGAAATTGAAAGAGATGTTGCTGTTTCATATGGTGCAGATCTTGGGCAGGGATTTGAGTATAAATCTTATGTCCCCGCTTCAGGAAAGAACCCAACAGACTTAATGTTTGATGATACTTTTAATACAGATGTATTCTCTATTTTTGGTCAATACTCTGTTGATTTATCAGATGTAACTGAACTTTCTTTTGAAGGAAGATATGATAAAGAGAAACGATCTGTTGACAATAACGTTCCGGGTGTAGCTTCTGCTCTATATTATGGCGGAGGAGCTCCAATTAATCCTGCTATGGCAGCCGTTGGGGATAATATTCCATCTCGCTCCAAGTCATTTGATCAGTTCCAACCAAAAATCTCATTAACAACCGTGGGTGAAAATACTACTGTTTATGCATCTTATGGTGTTGGTTTTAGATCTGGTGGATTCAACTCATCAGGTAGCGCTGCAACAACCGAATTTTGGCTAAATTCAGGCAATCCCTTTGGTCTTGGTGTGGTAGGTGCTCAATTAGGTGTGTCCGATACATTTAAAAAAGAGGTTTCTAAATCATTTGAGGTTGGTTTTAAGGGCAGATATCTTGATGGTAGGTTAGAAGTTAATGGAGCTGTTTTTGAAACTGAAGTAGATGATAATCAATTCTTTGAATTCTTTGCTGGGCCATGGGGTCTTTTGAGGGTTGTAACAAACATTGATCAGCTAGATATTTCAGGTTCTGAGCTAGATTTTAAATACGCTCTATCTGATAACCTTACTCTTGATGGCGGTGTTGGCTTTACTGATGGAGAAATCAAGAAAAATGCACACAGACCTAATACTGTTGGCAACAATGCTCCATTGGCTCCAGAGCATACTTACAATTTAGGTCTTCAATATGAAACTTCATTCTCAGCAAACTATGATTTAGTATTGCGAATGGATTATATGGAAGTTGGAGAAACTTGGTTCCACACTGTTCAGGATGATCAACAGCCCTCTGTTTGGACTGCTTTGCTTGGTTTTCCAGTTGCCTCAGACATGACAAGATCAGTTAGAGATCCATACGAATTAATTGATTTTAGAGCATCTTTAATTGGTGAAAAATTAAGCCTTACACTATGGGGAAGAAACATAACTGATGAAGAGTACCTTGCTGAGGTTATTCCAGCTCCCGAGTTTGGTGGTTCATTTATTCATGAGGCGCCTTACGCTACTTATGGCATTGATTTAAAATATAATTTTTAATTTAAGTTATAAAGGGTAGTGCTTTTATGTCATATCGATTAGGCGTTGATGTTGGTGGAACATTCACTGATTTTTTATTGATCAATGAGGCCGATGGCTCAACATACACCGCCAAGGTCCCTTCCACGCCAGAAGATTCTTCAATTGGAGTTTTAAATGGTGTGGCAAGGATCTGCGATCAGTCAGGCGTAAACCCAAAAGATATCAAGCTCGTTATGCACGGGACAACCGTTGCAACTAATGCTGTTCTTACTGGCAATGGGGCCAAAGTGGGTCTTCTTACAACTGAAGGTTATGAAAGCGTGCTTCAAGTAGCTAGGTCTTTTTGTCCCGGAGGTTTGGGTGGATGGGTAAGTTTTGTTAAAGGACCATTATTAGCTCCTTTAGAGTTAACTTATGGTGTCAAAGAACGCACTGATGCTTCCGGAGAAATATCTATTGAGCTTGATGAGGCTCATCTAAAAGATCAATTAAATCAATTGAAGAGCAAGGGAGGAGTGGAAGCCCTCACTATTAGTTTTGTAAATTCGTATATTAATAATGAGAATGAAATTAAAGCGGCAAAAATAGCAGCTGAGATATTCACAGATATTCCTATTTCTATTTCTAGCGAAGTGATTCCTGAAATGCAGGAATATGAGCGAGCTGAAACTACAGTGTTGAACTCTTATGTAAGACCTCAAGTCTCAAGCTATGTGGATAATCTGCAGGCTAATTTAGAGACCTCTCTAGGCAGTGATGTCCAGCTATCTATTTTACGCTCAGACGGTGGTCTTGCCTCAAGTCGCGCCACAGGAGATTCTCCTGTAAATCATTTAATGTCTGGTCCTGCAGGCGGTGTTGCTGGCGCAATACATTTTTGCAATCAAGCTGGCTATGAAAATATTTTGACCTTTGATATGGGTGGAACTTCTACAGATGTTGCATTAATTCAAAATTCTCGAGCAAAAGTTCGAAGAGAAACTTTAGTGGGTGATGTAAGAGTTAAAGCACCTTCCGTGGATGTAAGAACTGTTGGTGCAGGTGGTGGCTCTATAGCATTTGTCCCTGAGCTCACAAAAGCTTTAAGGGTTGGTCCAGAATCTGCTGGAGCAGTTCCTGGGCCTGCTGCCTATATGAAAGGTGGTGAGCAGCCGACTGTATGTGATGCAAATATTGTTTTAGGCCTTCTGCCTAGCGATGTTCAGCTTGGTGGAGATATGGTAATTGACAAGAAAGCTGCTGAAAAAGCTGTACAAACTATTGCTGATGGAATTGGTGTTGATCTGATGGAGGCTGCTGAAGGAATTATTAAAATCGTAAATGAGTCTATGTTCGGTGCTTTAAGGCTTGTCTCGGTAGAGCAAGGGTTTGATCCTAGAGATTTTGCCTTGGTTGGTTTCGGAGGAGCGGGACCTCTTCATGCGAACGCATTGGGCATTCTCACAAACTCATTCCCAGTAATTATTCCACCAGGACCCGGAGTCCTATGTGCGTATGGAGATGCAACAACCCAAATTCAAGACGAAGCATCCAGGTCATACTTGGCAATGGCTCAAGATATTACAACTGAAAAATTTCTCAAGGACTTAAAAGCTCTTAAAGAAAAAGCATCTCAGTCTTTAATAAAAGATGGCATCGATGATTCAAATCTTGAGGTAACTTATCAGGCTGATGTGCGGTATGCAGGCCAAGCTTTTCAAATTACTGTAGAGTTTGATGAGACAGAATATGAAACGAAAGGAATTCAATTAATCACCGATGCTTTTGATGATGAGCATTACCAACTGTTTACATTTAAATTGAGTGATGGTCATGAAATATTAATGATCAGAGCAATAGTCAAGGTGGCCCAAGCTAAAATTAAATCCTCTGCAAATACCACTCATGATTCATCCTTGGAGGATGCCGTTATTCAAGATTCACGTTTTTATCATGAAGCTCAGTGGCATGATGCAAAAATATATGATCGAAATAAGCTTCACTCTAAACATCTAATTCCAGGACCAGCTATTATTTCTGAGATGGATTCCACCAGTGTGATACTGCCTAATCACCAAGCCACTGTTGATCATGTAGGCAATCTAATTATTAATCCAATAAAATAAATATGCCAGCAAAAATTATTGAAACAAACAAAACTCCTTTAAATCCAGTAGAGGTTGATGGTATTACAGTTGATCTGATTGAAAATGCTTTAAAAAATGCCAGAGAAGAAATGGATGCTTTGGTTAGTAGAACTGCTTTATCTCCAGGTATTAGAGAGCAGGGAGATTGTTTTCCTATGATTGCTAATCGAGAAGGAAAAATGGTTGTTGGTCAGTTTGGTTCTTTTATCCATGGTTTTACTGAGGCCTACAATGAAGAAATAGAAGAAGGGGATATCATTCTTACTAATGATCCATACATGTGCAATGCCGCAGTATCTCATCTTCCTGATTGGATGGTTCTAAAGCCAGTATTTAGGGATGGCAGGCATATTGCCTGGTCAGCGATGTTTGGTCATATGTCTGATAACGGAGGCATGGTCCCCGGATCTATCCCAACTGAAGCCACGACAATTTTCCAAGAGGGCATAAGGATTCCGCCAATTAAACTTTATAAAAAAGGAGAGATTCAATCTGATGTTCTTGAATTGATTCTTCATAATGTCAGAACATCTCAATGGAATCGATTTGATTTGAATGCACTAGTTGCCGCTTGTAATACAGCGGCCAAGCGATGCAATGAAATTGCTGATAGGTTTGGCGATGATGTTTTCTGTTCTACTATGAAAATTATGTTGCAGCGTAACTATGATGCCATGAAGCACATTATTTCAATGTTCATCCCAGAAGAACCGAGAGAATTTTCTGACTATATCTGTGACGACGGCATGGGCATGGGCCCTTATAAAATTCATTGTAAGATGTGGCGTGAAGGAGAGAAAGCCATTTTTGATTTTGAAGGCACGGACCCTCAAGCACAAAGCTCAGTTAACTTCTATTTAAATGAAGATATGTTCAAAATGTTTTTTGGCTCATTCACTATTAATGTAGTTGATCCTCAAATTGTATTTAATGATGGTTTTTATGATCTTGTAGATGTCAGAATTCCTCAAGGTACACTTTTAAAGCCTAACTATCCTGCAGCTTTATCTGGCAGAACGCATGCTTTAGGAAGAATCTTTGATGTGTTAGGTGCGCTTTTAGGTATGGGAGCTCCTCAAGAAATGCTAAATGCTGCAGGTTTCTCTGATTCTCCGCATTTATTCTTCTCTGGGTATGATAAAAAAGGTGAATGGTTTCAACTATTTCAAATCGGATTTGGTGGCGTACCTGGCAGACCAATAGGGGACGGGCCAGATGGACATTCCCTATGGCCCTCATTTACCAATGTTCCAAATGAATTTGTTGAAGCATACTTTCCACTGCGAGTTGAGAAGTATGAATTCATTGTTGACTCAGGCGGTGCTGGCCTGCATCGAGGTGGCAATGGTTTATCTGTGGCTTATAGATTTTTAGTAGATGGGCACATAGGCATTCATGATGATAGATGGCTTACATACCCATGGGGAGTGAACGGTGGCAAACCAGGAATGCGTTCGACAAAGCTTTTGGTAAGAACCGATGGAACTGAGGAATACATCCCAGCAAAGTGTGAGGGTGTAAAAGTGAATAAAGGCGATCTCTTATATTTTAATACCTGGGGAGGAGGTGGCTGGGGAGACCCCCTTAAGCGTGATCCAGCTGTTGTAGTTTCAGATGTGTTAAAAAAATTAGTTTCTGTAGAAGGCGCACGAAGATATGGAGTTGTTATCAATGATGATCTTTCCCTAAATGAAAAAGAAACTGAAGCGCTTAGAGTTGAAATGTCAAAAGACACAGTAGCTGATGAAATGTTTAATTTTGGTGGCACAATTGAAGAAATTAAATTAAAAAGTTTAGAAGAAACACATCTAGAAGCTCCTGCTTCCCCTACATTTTTAAATCAATAGCTTTTGAGCACGCTTGTATCGCATCCAACTGGGATAGGTGATTACCCAGCCTTAGTTGTTGTTGATATGTGCAAGGCTTTCATAGAGCCTTCATCACCTCTAGGTTTTGAATGTGAAGACGTAATCCATGCAAACATTAATCTTGTTAAAAAATTTAGGTTAAATAACTATCCAGTAATTTTTACAACCACTGTTTATAGTAATGAGGCTGAAGCGAGCGTTTTTCGATCCAAGATTCCTGCTTTAAATATACTTGAACCAGAATCTGATGCTGTTTCTTTCATGCAGGATTTAGCGCCTTTGGAAGATGAAATTATCATTGAAAAGAAATTTGCAAGTGCATTCTTTCAGACCACGCTAGTTGAATCCCTTATTAAATTACAGGTAGATTCCATAGTTGTATCTGGGGTTACAACAAGTGGTTGTGTTAGGGCAACAGCCGTGGACTCTTTGCAAAACAATTTTTCAACAACCGTTGCTAAGGATTGCGTTGGAGATAGAGATTTAGATGCCCATGTAGCAAATTTGCATGACCTGAAGTCTAAATATGCTGATGTTATTGACTCCATTTTAATCCTATAAATATTTTTTAAAATTTCTTACATTTTTTTTAAAAAAAGTGTTGACACTATTTCCAAAAAGCGTATATTAAATAGACCAACTCGGACCGACTTACAAACAACTGCAGACGGGAGTAAGAGAGAAAGAGAAGGTAGAGACGAAGGGCGAAAGCGTTACTAAGAGTCGACGATAAAAAAGAGCTTAGTGACCCACCAAGAAGGCAAGAGAAAACCTTCAAGGAGCTAAAGAGATTCTCACTTTAGACCCCTTCCAATCTCGAACTGAAAAGACAGAGCTTAGCTCTGTTTTTTTTTGCCTATAGTTTACTGAGGTAATCTACTGCTGAAGATATCTTGCTTTCATGAATTAGTGCTTTGGGAAGAACGAATGATCCACCCACTGAGCATACATTTGGCAGATCAATATATTTTTTATAATTTTCTAAGTTAATTCCGCCTGTACACATAAAATTAACTTTTGGAAAAACACTATTGAGCGCCTTAAGTTTGCTTGTGCTACCAATAGATTCAGCTGGAAAGAATTTTACTAAGTCATACCCAGAATTTTGAGCTTTGATAATCTCTGTGGTGGTTTCAACACCCGGAATGTATTGAATACTATTTTCCTTGCAAAAAATTGCAACTTCCTCAACAAACCCAGGTGAGACTACAAATCTAATTTTGGAAATAGGCAAACTTAGCAATTGATTTACATTCAAAACAGTACCGATCCCTAAATTTATGTGATCTTGATTTGCAATATATTCTATCGCTTCAACTGATATAAGAGACCTCAGAGTTAGCTCTACATAGGAAATATTTGCAGATTTTAGTATCGTATTTAATATCTTGGCTTCATCCAGTGATGTGACGGATAGAGTGGGTAAAAATTTAGGTAGTGTTATATTCTTATTGCTCATTGAAAATTGAGGCTCCTGAATTTACTGAACTAACGTTATCTCTAAACAGCCTAAACAAGCTTCTGCCTAAACCCTGGTTACTTAATGGTATTTCAATTTTATCTCTACTTGAAATATCGCAATTTTGAACTGAAAGCTCTGCATTTTTTAAGTCAAGTACCAGTTCATCGCCATCATGTATTTTATACAAATTATTATTATTGCTTACTGCATGTATTAAAGCTGGAAAAGAGCCTGATGCTCCTGACATTCGACCATCTGTAATTAAGGCAATTTTGTAGCCCTTTTTTTGCAGGACATTAATTGGGGAGGTCAACTTATGAAGCTCAGGCATCCCATTTACTTCAGGGCTTTGCCCGAGTAAAACAATTATTAAATCAGTGTTTAAATCTCCATTATTAAAAGCCTCTAGAACACTCTCCTGGTTTGTGAAAACTCGCGCAGGAGCATGAATAATTTCATCTTCATCTTTCAGCGCAGAAACTTTTATCACACCTTCAGCAATATCTCCTCCTATAAACTTGATCCCGCCATTTGATTTAAATGGATTGTTGATGTTTGAGATGCTTTTGGTATTTTCATTTTGATCTAAATCTTTCCACTGGAGGCATGAAGACTTCACTTCATCAAGATAGGGAATCTTTGTGTAGTGCTCTAAGCCAAAGCCTGCAACTGTTTCGATATCACTATAAATTAAATCTCCTTCAAGCAGATTTGAAAGCAGTCTAGCAATACCACCTTCTGCATGGAATTCATTCACATCAGCAGTTCCATTAGGATAAATTTGACAAAGCAGGGGTACTAGAGAGGATAAATCATTAAAGTCCTCGATGGTCAGTATGAAGCCAGCAGATCTTGCCATAGCAATTAGATGAATTACTAGATTCGTTGATCCCCCACTTGCTAGAAGCACAATGATTGCATTCATCCAATTTTGAATGTCTAACATTTCACCTATACCAATTTCTGCATCCATTAATCGCATTAATGCTTTCAAGGATTCTTTATTAAGATGATCCCTGACTGGAGATTCTGTAGGTGTAAATGCAGCTCCTGGTAATTGAAATCCCATTGCCTCTGCAATAAGCTGATTTGTATTGGCTGTGCCAAAGAACGTACAAGTTCCAGCAGAATGATAGGCTTGCTGCTCGACATTGAGTAGATCTATTTTTTGTATTTCACCTGCTGCATACGCTTGTCTTGTCTCTGTTTTTTTTACATTTGAAATCCCTGTAGACATTGGGCCACCTGGCATAAAAACAATTGGTAAATGTCCGAATTGCAAGGCCCCAATCAAGAGTCCAGGCACAATTTTGTCACAGGTACCCATACATATTGCTGAATCAAAAACATTGTGCGATAAACCAATTGCTGTTGCTAAGGCAATCGTATCTCTGCTAAATAACGAAAGCTCCATGCCTGGCTCTCCCTGAGTAATTCCATCACACATTGCGGGCACTCCTCCAGCAACTTGTACATGAAGATTAAGTCTTTCTCCTTCCTCTTTTAGGGTTGAAGGATAGGTTTCAAAGGGAGCATGAGCAGATAGCATATCGTTATAAGCAGTAATTATGCCTACAAGCTTTTTAATACTCTGATCGGATGACGAATGCTTGTTGTTACAGGCAGCATAGGTATGAGCTAAGTTTGAACATCCCATAGAATCTCTGTTAGGTGATTTCTTTTTCCATTCAGAGACCTCGCGAAGATATCTTGATCTACTCTCTTTGCTGCGGGATTGAACTCTTGTTTTTATTGCATCAATTTTGCTTAACATTTAATCTTCCTCGTTATTCCATTTAGCATTATGGCTTGCAATTAATAAATCAGAAGAGGAGGGGCCCCAGCTACCGGCATTATATTTTGAAAGTTTTATTTCTGATTCTGAAATCGAATGGATTAGTTGATCAATATATGACCATGCACTCTCAACCTCGTCTCTTCTCATAAATAAAGAGGGCTTATTATCAATAATATCCATTAAGAGTCTTTCATACGCATCAAGATGATCATCTTCATAGTAGTCATCAAACAACAGGTCCAATGGAAGTTCTTGCAAGCTGAAACCAGATGCTGAGGGTTTTTTTATCATTATTTTTAGTTTTATGCTTTCCTCAGGCTGCAATCTTATAACCAATTGATTGTCTTTTTGTTTATTGTTTGAATCAAATATATTATGTGGCACCGACTTAAACTGTATGACTATTTCTGAACGTTTTTCTGCCATTCTTTTGCCGGTTCTTAAAAAAAATGGAAC
>Ga0255759_10001914_pt1 | contig 18708 bp, 17 predicted proteins | sample 101ome_20_FD_179959 | JGI IMG/M metagenome (GOLD analysis project Ga0255759, IMG submission 179959) | Coastal salt marsh microbial communities from the Groves Creek Marsh, Skidaway Island, Georgia - 101404AT metaG (version 2) | ecosystem: Environmental > Aquatic > Marine > Intertidal zone >...
CCAACCATTAGTCCTATCAGATATGTTATTGTTGCACCAGCTGCCCCTAATCCAAAATTTTCTAATCCATCTAAAATTTTATTGCTTTTTACAAGTAATCCCTTTATCCATCCAACCATAAACAATCCAAATAATGATAAAATAGTACTCCACAATATCCCTGTCATAGTGTCATTGACAAAGATAAAAGGTATAATTGGAGGAAATGCTCCTACTAAAAATGCAATTCCTATGATCACGGTCGCCTTAATTGGAGATCTTCTCTCTTCCTCTAATACTCCAAATTCAAATAACATCATTTCTTTCAATAATACATCTTCATCACTCGCAATTTTTTCCACAATTTGATCTAGTAGTTTTCCTTCGAATCCTTTAGCGGAATAAAACTCATAAAGCTCTTCAATTTCGTGATCTAAGTGATCTCTAATATGTTGTCTCTCTAATTCTTTTTCAGCATCATAAACTTGTTCCTGTGATTTTGTTGATATATACTCTCCAATTGCCATCGATATTGCACCTGCTACTGCCGCTGCAATACCTGCTAAAAGAACATTAATAGGTAGAAATCCTGCACCTGCAACTCCAAGAACTAATGCAAAAACCGATACTAGTCCATCATTTACACCTAATATTAGATCTCTCATATAATTTCTAAAGTTCAAATGTTCATCCATTTCAGATTTATGAATTTCACTTTTATCCATTCCCATTATATTTAATTTAAAATTGAAGAAATAAAGACTTAATGATTATTTAATTTTATTAATCCAAAAAATTAGAATTATTTAATATTTATAATTTTTAAATTCATTATCACATCTCACATTAAATTGTTTTATGCGATTATAATTTTAAAAAGGCTTATTAATCAATAACATAATAATTTATTATGGAAGTATTTGTCAAAAAGCTTAATCCTAATGCTAAAATTCCTACTTTTGCTCATGAGGATGACGCATGTGCAGATCTATACTCCGACTCTAACTTCATAATTAATCCTAATGAAATTATATTAGTTTCAACTGGGATAGCTCTACAAATTAATAATGGTTGGGAAGCACAAATAAGGCCACGCTCAGGTTTATCTTATAAACATGGGTTATTGATTTTAAATTCACCCGGTACCATAGATTCAGGATATCGAGGAGAAATTAAAATCATAATTAAAAATACAATGAATAAACCATATGAAATTAAAAAAGGTTCAAGAATTGCACAAATCGCAATCAGACCAGTACCAAAAATTACTTTTTTAGAAAAGGATGTTTTAGATGATACAAAAAGAGGCGATGGTGGTTTTGGTAGTACTGGAATTTAATTCTATCAGCCAATATTTAAAGAAGAGAATACCTTTTCTTTCTCCTCTAAATATTTTTCTAGATTTCTATAATTAGGGATCGCGATCATTAGTGGTATTAACGATGCTATGAATGCAACTATAAACCAACTAAAGAAAAAACTTCTAATCAAAAATGATTGCAATGATAGTATCCCAAATCCAATTCCAAATAAGAAAATACAAATTGATCCAGATAGATATTTAATTTTAATAGAGTTTTTCTTTTTACTCATTTCTTTTGTCTTGGGTGTTCTCTTAAATATGGTATTTTTATTTAGCCATGCTTTAATTATGCCATCAATCAAAAATGGTTGAGACGCCAAAGTTAAAAATCCTAAAAAGTTTATCACAAAAAATTTATCATATATTTTTAATCTATTAAAATTAGAATTTAATTTTTTATCTGAAACAAAAGAAGACAATGCCATTACAAAAATAGAAGCAGATAAAATTATAGCTATCAAAATTTCATTTCCTATACTTGCTCTTATGTAGTTAATTTCATTAAAATACATGAACACATAAATAAAATTCAAACTCCATAACAATGATCCTAATGAAGATAAAAATAATGTACTCAAAATATCTAATTTAGCTATTATACTAATTTTATCTGTTTTTATAATTTTCTTGAAATTATTTCTCAAACTCTTTGTTAATCCATTATTCCAACGCCATATTTGTCTTATTTGTGATATCGGATCCCATGGTACTAAACCAGTAGAGGCAATCCAATCTATGTAAACCGTCTTCTCACCATTTATAATCCAATACACCGAACTATCAGTATCTTCTGCAATTGTTTTTGTTAATATGCCCCCATATTTCAATACCTTTTCTCGATTCAATAATGCCGTCGTACCCGCAAATAATGCGTTTTTTCTATAGCTTCTACTTTTTTGATATACGCCAAAAAATTGTGAATGTAAATAACAACTCGCTTTTTGCAGCCATGTTTCCAAATTATGAAAATCCGCTCTCATTTGAATTAAAATTGGATCATTTTCCTTTTTTGCAATGGACATTGCAACTTTCAATGACTTTTCTCGAAGTATATGGTCTGCATCAATCACAAAGAAATATGGGTTATTAATATTTTTTATTATATTATTAATTGCCCCTGCTTTAAAGTTTAATCTGACCTTCCTATTGATATAATTAATATTATGTTTATTTGAGTAATCTATTAAATTATTATTTAATTCCCCATCATGAGCCAAATAGATATCCAATTTATCTTTCGGATAATCTAAATCTAAAATGTGTTTTAAGGTATTAATGACTAAATTATCATTTTCCTTGTAAATTGGAATAATTAGAGCTATGCTCTCGCATTGATCATCATCAATCAATTCATCATCAATCAATTCACCATTTGAAAAAATATCATATTTGTCATAGTCATAACTATATGATTTGATTGAATGATAGTAAATCATTAAGACACTTAAAACACTTAATAACTCTAAAGTTAATGAAAATAAATTAAAAATTGACTCTGATAAACTTTGAAGTGGAAATATTATTAACCATATCGAAAACATTGTATAAATAAAGAGGTATACTAAGATTAGCCCAAAAAATAATTTGATAATTTGGTCCTTTCTACCATTTGTCATTAGCTCCCTTTAGATTAGTAATATAATACATTTTTATTATTTATCAATCTATTTCATAAATTCAATATGACAATTTTCTAAAATAATAATCTTTAATGAGCAATTAGTGTTTGAGATTTCATATCATCTATTTTTGCAGCTTTAAGTTTTCCAAATTTTGCAAATTGATTTATTATATCATTCGGGCTATTTGTATGTATGTGAAGTTTTAATGATCCTTCATCACTAATCACAATCAAAGAATCACCTTTATCATCAAAATTTGATTTTACATTTTCCTCAGTATCATCGCAATCGTAAATTAAAGCCTCAGTGCAATATTGAAATAAAAGATCATTCACACTTTGATTAGTATCGACTTTATTATGCAATCCTTCCAAATTCTTATTCATCGATATTACTTTTGGCCCATCAAATGAGTTAGCTATAACAAATAACCATCCTTGAATTAAATATACAAAGCCTAACGCTCCAGCGTCTATAACTCCTGCATCTTTTAAATCCTTAAGCAAATTCGGTGTGTCTGCTGTTGCTTTTTGTGCCCTATTATAACATGCTTCTACAACCTCTCTCCAAGATAGTCCTTCAGTTGCTTTCAATAATGCCTCATCCGCAGTCTCCTTTACTACTGTTAAAATGGTACCTTCTTTTGGATTAGTTACCGCTTTATAAGCTCGTTCAGATCCGCTTACTAATGCATTCGCAAATATTTCTGTAGTTATACTATCCTTATCTTCTATCGATTTTGCAAAGCCTACAAAAAATTGAGACAAAATAACACCTGAATTCCCTTTTGCTCCCACAAATGCACCTTTCGCAATTGCTTTCGCAGCATTTTTTATGGATAAATCATCTGCTTTTTCTAATTCCTCAACTACTTTGCTCATAGTTATTGTCATGTTAAGACCTGTGTCTCCATCAGGAACCGGAAATACATTTAGATCATTCAAATATTCCTTTTTTTTATTAATTCTATTATAAGACTCTTTTATCATTTCTTTTAACATGGGAGGTGATAATACTGCCATCAACTTCATCTCATAGCCTATTATTAAAATAGCTACAGAACGCTCATAAATGTCATATGTTTAAAAGTTTTTCACCTACTAAAGTATATTTAGAGGCACTATATTATGTGAATATAATAGTTATGTAATTACAATACGCAATAAATTTTAATAAACAAATGTAACACATATTGATAGTCAACTATTATTTTAATAACTATAATTTAACATATGAATTACTAGCGCCATGGAGTAGCCAGGTTAACTCACGAGGCTCATAACCTCGGGATCGGGAGGTTCAAATCCCCCTGGCGCTATTATTTTATCATTTAAGCATTTAATAAATATTAACAAAACTATAGTTTTAAACTTTTGATAATAAACTAATATTAACAGGTGATGAAGAACATGCAACACTCTGAGACACTAATCATGATCTATGAAGAAAAATTGACATTTCTGAACCTGTAATTATTTTTATTCTAAGGGCCATTTTATTTCTGCAACATCAGAAATTAAATTCTCATACCTAGCCAGGACAAAGAAATAATCAGATAATCGGTTCATATAAATTATTATCTTGTCCCTCACATCAACTACCTTAGACAGAGATACTATTCTTCTTTCAGCTCTCCTACAAATTGTTCTCGCAAAATGTAGTTTTGATGCGGTCAAAGATCCACCAGGTAAAATAAATGATCTAAGAGGTTGTAGTTTTTCAGAAAGATCATCTATTTTTTCTTCAAGGATTTTGGGCTCAATTTTTGCAAGATTCATTTCATTATTTTCAGATGCCAATTCTGCACCTATTTCGAATAAATCCGATTGGATTCTTTTTATTAATGATGTATTTTTCTCATTGATTTCATTATAAATGACTCCTAACCAAGAATTCAATTCATCTACACTTCCATAAGCTTCTATCCTAATGTCATCTTTTGAAATTCTTGTTTTTCCAATTATACTAGTTTTCCCATCATCACCAGTTTTAGTATAAATTTTCATAATCTTCATAGTTTCAATATAAATAAAAAGTTTGGAAATGGGAAAAAAATTATTTTATAATTAAAAATATATTTTGAATTAACAAGTATTGATAATAAAACTATCATAATGGCTCATTAAAAATTAAATATAATTTCGAAGGTATCGATTAATTTAAAGCAATGCAAAATAACCGTAAATAGATGGGAGTAATTCAAGTCGCAACCCGTTATTGGACTAAATCCAAACGGTTACTATTCAATAGTACCCGAAGGCCTAAAAGAAAAGAATTAGGTATCACTTCAAGAATAGTTTCTTTGGGTATCTTATTCATAGGATTTATAGGATTTATAATTGGATTTATTGTCGACTTTGTAGTAGAATCCACCGCAGGATAAGATTTAAATGCCAATATATTGTTTCCGTGCCCAAATGGGTCAAGAAAAAAGTTTAGCTAATTTATCAGAATTAAAAGCAAATAAAGAAAATTCAGGAGTTACTGCTATATTAATTTCAGATATGATGCGAGGTTATTGTTTTATTGAGGGTGAAAGTCAAACAAAGGTCGAAGATTTAGCTGCAGACATACGTATTCTATCAAATAGGGCGATACAAGATAAAGAAGTCCCAATCTCAGATTTAGTTGAACAATTAAATCCAGTACCTTCGATACAAGGATTAGATGAAGGTGATATTGTTGAAATCGTAGACGGACCATTTAATGGCTATAAAGCAAAGGTAATGAGAATTGAACCAGGTAATCAAGAAGTAACATTAGAATTACTTGATGCAAAAATGGCATTGCCTGTTAGACTTCATGCTGATTATTGTAAAAAAATATCTTCAAATTAAATAATTAAATTACAATTGAAATTCTTTTATAATTTTATTCGAGCTGATGATTTAAACCTGTGATTAAAGACGTTACTTTATTTATTTTTAGAACTTCAACATAATTTCTTAAATTCTCAAAATATAGGTCAAAATCATCTTCCTTATACAAAATTAGATTATCAATATCTCTTTCATTCAATAATTTTATTTGATTAACTATTTGACCGATAGGCAAATCTTGAATTAATATTTCCGTAATCATTTGTCCCACTGGATATGTGTCACTAATACCATATGGTATAATACCTATCGCAGGTATAAGTAACATTATTTTGTAATTTTCATTATCATACTTCTTGATTTGTTGCTCAGGTATTTTTCCATAAATAGAAGAATAATTACTTACCGCAATAATTAACCATTTTTTATTTGCATTATTATTTAGACTATTAATGAAACTTAAATTAATATTCTTCAAAATTGGTTTCTTTAAGTCCTTTAAATCTTTAATTCTTAACATTTCATTTTTAATCAAATGTAATCCTGAAAAATATTTTGTATATAGATTTCCATTAGTAACTTTCTCTATGGCAATATCAGTTGCTAAATTTAAATTTGGCACAGAAGAACTTCTTTTCATAATCAAATCCCATAAGTTTCCATCATTAATATGCTGTTTTATATTATTGATCTCTGCCTTCGAGACATATAAATTGTGCATAGAAATATTTTTCTCCAGTTCATATTTAGGTAAATTTATCAAATCCTCAACATTATAGTTACAACAAATTTTACATGAACATGGTAGCTCTATTAGATCACTTAATTTATATGTCCCATTAGTGGTCATATATCGTTGATCTTTTGCCATCAATGTATATGCTGCAGAGTCATAACTATCACATCCCAAAAAAGTCACCAAAGAAAATATTGATGGGTGTCCTGCACCAAATAAATGCAATGGTTTGTCTTCCGGTAAATTTTTTCTAGTTATTGCAATCATATCGACTAATGTTTTGTAATCTTGATTTATCATTATGGGCACAACAGAACCTAATGCAAACATTCCAAAATAATCTAAATAATCTCTTTTGTAAATTTCATCAAGATAATATTCCATTAAAGATGGGTATTTTCCACCTTGTATAGGTAGTGTCCAAATTATATTTTTATCCAAATAAGGTATCGACTCCTCAATATTTTCTAAAGTTGTTTCTACTCTTTTTTTCGCTTCTTGATAATTAACATCATATCCAATCGGATGGTCCATTATCACTCCAATATCGGTACTCACATTTATCTGAAGTGATAAAGTATCCTTCACACCTAATTCAATGTCTCCATATAGCATGACTTGATATGCACCTGAATCCATCATAATATTTCCATCAAAATTTATATAATCTCTTACTTTAGGAAAATCACCCCATTTAGTATGACCTATTCTTTTTGACATTAAATACGATGAAGTGATCACTTGATTGAACTTGAATTCAGATTTTAGTATATTTATATCAAATTTTTGTTGTTTAGGATCTACCACAGGGAATAGAGTTGGCATGTTTGAAATATTTTCATTTATTTTTAATTGTGATAATTTTGCCAATCCATCCCATTTGGAAATACTATAGGTCATACCCATTAAATAGTTAAACTGCATCTCCTATTAATGTTACATTTGAATGTCATTGCATCTAATTTGTTTTATTACAAAATTAAATTATAATAGCAAGTAAAATGTACTTAGAGGGTATTAATGTCCGCAAATTTATCACGTAATTATAAAACTGAAATGAATGCATTTGCTGGTCACAATGTAATAATTGAAACCACAAATGGAAAGAAAATTAAAGGTCTCTTGATCGGTTTAAACGCAGATGACATGTCTATGATTTTGGGTGATGCAACAGTAAATGATGTAAATCATCATAGATTGTTCTTATCAGGAAAGATTATCTCTGAAATGTATCTAGGGGAAGCACCATTCAATATCGCAGGATTGAAAACTGCATTAGAAGAAGTTTTCAAAAAATCAGGGGTCAAATATTATGATGATACTCAAACAATTGTTGTAATGGATCGATATAAAGTAAAAGAAGGTGGAGTTGAAGGAGAAGGTCCTATTGCAGACCGTATTCGAAGAATTTGGCAAAGTCATATTGATCAGTATAAAACTGATGGTCCCTCAGAATAAAATTTATCTTCCTAATAATGTATTTGTATAAATTAATACAAAATTTTTTTATCAACTATGATAAGTACATGAGTACATCCATAACAATTTTGAATATAGTATTATTTGATGCCTTATGAATAAAGATAATGATATAATATCTACCATAGATTCAACATATGGGTATTATAGTTCAAACATTATCAAACTATTAAAATCAAAAGATATCTTGCCTGGAGATAAAATAGAGATTAATCAAAATGATAAGACCTTGATTGGTAATTTAATTACTCAAAACGAATTAGGTAATGAAAATAATATAATAATTAAATTAGAAAACGGATATAATATTGGTATTAAATATACTAATGATACTACACTTAAGAAACTAAGTGGGTCCATCAAGCTTGAAGATTTTAAAATAAAAAATGCAACCCAATCACAAAATCTTCCTAAAATATCATTACTGTCTACTGGAGGGACAATTGCTAGTAGAATTGATTATCAGTCTGGTGGTGTCGTTATGGCGATGAAACCAGAAGAAATATTCGCAGGTTTACCTGAATTATTTCAAGAAATTACATTTGAAGATGTAAAACATCTTTTTTCATTTGGTTCTGAAGATTTATCCAAAAATGAGTGGAAAAAAATAGCAGAAGAAGTAGCTTCTCAAATTAATGATAATGATATTAATGGAGTTGTTATAACTCATGGCACTGATACCATGGGCTATACCTCCGCAATACTATCATTCATGTTGCAAGATTTACCAATGCCTGTAGTTTTGACTGGGGCGCAGAAATCATCTGATAGAGGTTCCTATGATGGGGCAACAAATTTAATTGCAGCTTCAAGAGTTGCAGCAAAATCTGACTTGGCCTCAGTATTAGTTGCAATGCATCACACTTCCGATGATAATTATATTCAACTATCAAGGGGAACTAAAGTTCGAAAAATGCATACCTCTCGCCGTGATGCATTTCAAACAATCAATGAATCTCCAGTAGGTCTAATTTCTCCTGATGGAAAAATAACTCAATTAATAGATGATATCCCAAAGCGAAGTGATGGGAATGTCCATTTAATGAATAAATTTGATGATAATATCGCATTAATTAAAATATATCCAGGTATTAATCCAGAGTTATTAGATTGGTATATTGATCGAAATGTTAAAGGAATTATTATAGAAGGTACGGGTTTAGGTCATGTTCCTACTTATCCCGATAACACAAAAATGTCTTGGACCCCTTCTATCCAAAGAGCTATTGAAGAAAATATTTATGTTGGTATGACTAGTCAATGTCTTAATGGTCGTGTACACCCCTTCGTATATCGAGCCCTGAGGTCCAACTACCAAATAGGAGTTTCATATCTTCAAGATATGTTACCTGAAACTGCTTTACTGAAATTAGGGTGGGTTTTGGGTAATTACGATTATGAAGACTTAAGAGCTACTATGGAACAAAATATTGCGGGAGAAATAAATCTATCCATTAAATTTAAGGAGTATTCTCAAAATGAGTAGTTTTGATAAATACGCACCTGATGAAATTAATTTTAGCGATGAAGGTTTTTTGTCAGGTTTAGAATTTCATCAACAGTTAATCGCTAATTATTCAACAAGAGATACACATAATTTTGGATCAAAATTATTTTGTAATTGTCCTGTAATTATCCGAGATGATACTCCTGATTTTTCAGTTATTAGGCAACAACGTGCTGTCTCGGGAGAAACAGGAGAAATTGATATTAGTGCAAATTTTGAAAAATTAAAAAAATATAAAATAAGATATGAAGGATATCATGACACAACTTGTTTAATTGAACTCGATGAAGAACCAATTATGCCAATTAATCAAGAAGCATTATTTAGAACTCTAGCTATCTCAAAAAATATTTTTAAATTAAATTTGGTTGATGAAATCCTTATATCAAGGAAAACCATCATCGATGGTAGTAACACTTCTGGATTTCAAAGAACTGCCATGGTTGCTTACAAATCTCAAAATTCATTCATCGAAGTAAATGGTAATAAAATTTCAATTGTTCAAGTCAATTTAGAGGAGGACTCTGCAAAAAATACAGGTACAAAAAATGGGATTAAACATTATAGATTAGATCGATTAGGCACTCCATTGATAGAGATTGCCACAGGTCCAGATATGACTCATCCTGATGAGGTCTTAAGCGTTGCAAAAAGAATTGGTGAATTGTTAAGAACTACCGGTTGGGTAAGAAGAGGTCAAGGTACTATTAGACAAGATCTTAATATCTCAATATCTGAGGGTTCAAGAATTGAAATAAAAGGTGTATCCGATCTTGATTTAATCCCCTTATACTCAAAAAATGAAGCTATAAGACAAAAAAGAATGTTGGAATTGTTAGAGCTATTTAAAATTCGAAATATTACAATTGAATCAATCCGTGACTTAGAAATAATAAATATTTCAGAATTATTCAGTGACACCAAAGTATCCATAATTCAAAAGAATATCAAATCAGGAAAGCAAGTATTCATCTCAAAATTCCCTAAATTTAAAGGATTATTAGAATTTGAATTACAGAAAAATTATCGCTTAGGAACTGAATTTTCACAAATTTGTAAAGTTATGGCAGAGGTAGGTGGTATAATGCATTCTGATGAAATTGAAAATTATGACCTTTCTTCTGCTGAAATAAAATCAATTCAAAAAAAGTTATCATTAAAAGAAAATGATGCTTTCATTATTTTACTATCATCTTCAGAACAAGCAAAAAACTCTCTAAATGGATTGAAACAAGTACTGTCCTCATGGATATTGGAACAAGGTATTGTACCTGAAGTTCGATCTCCTAGAAGTGACGGGACCACAGGTTATCTTAGACCTTTGCCAGGAAAAGCGAGAATGTATCCAGAAACAGATGCTTTACCATATCAATTAAATCAAACTATTTTAACAAATATTTCTAAAATAAAATTTGAATTTCCTGAAGATCGTATAGCACGTTACAAAAAGGATTTTAATCTTAGTGAAGAATTTTCACAAAGGTTATCAATACATCCAAAAAATTCATTGTTTGAAATAATTGTTACTGAACACAAGGTCGATCCTACATTAGTCGCAAATACAATTCTTTCTACTTTGGTGAATTTAAGACGAGATGGCTTTGATATATCTAAAATTAATGATCAAATATTAATCAAGATTTTCTCTATGTTGGGAGAGGATAAATTTTCAAAAGATGCATTAGAATTAATATTTACATCAATTATTAACTCTAAATCTCACGTTAATCTCGAGGATTTAATCGCTAATTTAGATCTTAAAAAGTTAGATCAAAAATCAATTGAAAAAATAATTGAAAAAATAGTATCTGATAATAGTCAAATTGTTTCTGAAAGAGGAATGGGATCAATGGGGTTGTTAATGAGAATTGCAATGGAGCAACTAGGCGGCAAAGCTGATGGTAAACTGATATCTGATCTAATTAGGAAAAAAATATTATCTTAAATTTGCCATTTAACAATTTCTAAAAAGTAATATGTCGGTATATATCCATCTTTATATTTTAATATAAAATAATGTAATTGTATATGGCAAAGTTATCAACAGTTAAATTACCTAATGGCACGATAATTGAAATTTCTCCAAATTTAAGCACTGCTCAAATTACTGCATTAATAACTTCATTGACTTCAAATAATGTCTCATATACTGAAATGCCAGAACAAGAAACTGATCAAGGCACTGTTTTTATCCAAAGTCGAAGTCTTGAACAAATATGGAATTCATCCAAAAAAGATAAATTAGCTATTTTCATAAGATCATATTTCTCTGATAATTTATGGTTTACCTCAAAAGAAATCATGGAACAGCAAATCGCAATTACAGGGAAAATTGTATTAGGTGAAACATCTGCAATTGGCACTTATCTAAACCGACTTTTTGAAACAGGGCATTTAGATAAACAAAAATATTTGAATGGTCGTACTGTATCTTACAAAATATCAGAAAAATTAAAAACTGAATATCCACAAATTCCAAACAAAGAATTCAAAACTCTCTTAAATTCAAAATTATGATTCTTAACCACCATGAAGTATAGGGACTATTTTTATCAATATATCTTTGTCTAATATCATATCCAATAATCCCATACTAGATAGCTCGGTTTTCTCACTGAATATTAAATAACCTGGGTTTAATTTCCCCCCGGATAATATTTGAAATTTTAAATCTTTGTACTCTGATAATACCAAATCAATTCCTTCTATTATTGTATGATTTTTTAAAACTGTTTCTACTACAGAAGGCATTTTATCAGGTCTTATACTTGGATGTACCTCTACAGACAAGATTGGCATATTAAAACAATAGACATCACATAATTAATACATATCATTTATTCAATACATTTACTGAATATGAATTAATTTTTCCTAATCAATTTTTTGATTATAAGGTCAATTCACTTAAATTTAAGTAAAATTAAATAAAATAATAATGTCAGACTCATCGGCAAGGTCCGCTTTTGGATCCTCTAAAATAGAATTTTTAATACTTGATAAGTATAAAGGAAAACTCTCTGGCTGTACATTAGTTACAGGATTTTATGGTATAGGAAAAGTTGGATTCATAAGTGTAAATCACATGGTAGAAAAATTAGGTGCAGAAAGAATTGGTGCTATACTTTCCGATTTTTTACCTCCATTTCTTAGTGTAAAAAATGATAATCTTGTATTACCATTTGAAATCTATAAATATCAAGACATAATATTTTTATCTGCATTTTTTGAACCATATAAATATGAACATAGATCTTTTGCAAGAGCTTTAGTCAAATGGGCGAAAAAAAATGAATTAAGCCATTCCATTTTAATCGGTGGTTTGGACTCTCGATTGAAAACAGAGGATGAACTATTAGCTAAGGGGGTATATTCTTCAAAGTTTAAAGAAAAATTCAAATCATTACCTGTTCCAATTATGGATGAGGGTCTTTTCATAACCGGACCTTTGGCATTAGTATTAATGTATGCCGAATTAGAAAATTTTCCTGCAATGGGTGTTATGCCATATGCAGAACGTTCTCGTCCAGATCCTATTGCCGCTTCATATGCTGTTGAAATAATGAATGATCTGCTTCAAACAGATTGTGGAGTAGATGAGTTAGTCCAAGAGGCAGAATCTATAGAAACAGAGTTACAGACTATGGAAGGTTTACTTGAAGATGAAGAAGAACTTAATAAAGATAAAAACCGAGATGGAGGTCTCTTTCTTTAATTATATTATTTATATTATATTATTGCAATTATCTTCTTCTTCGACGTAGTTCGTTCAATTTGACCATTTTTTTCACATTAAATAATTCTGTGAAACCAATACCCGTCAGTCTCTTTAAATCTCCAATACTTGTCACAGCTAATCCCAATTTAAAACCCAATTCCTTTGCTTTTTTCAAAGGAGTCACATTTATGGCCTCATAAATGCCAAAATCTTTGTATTTAGGTAATACTGTCTGATCATAAATTACTGCAATTCCTCCACTTAAAATTAAAGTTGATCCACATATAGGCTCACCATTTAACCATCCAATATATTTTTTAAATAAATTTGGTTCTTCAAAATTTATAGTCTTAAATAATTCATTAAAATCACTTATAGTTATACCTCTCATATTTCTTGATTTTATGAACAACTCTCCCCAGATTTCTAACTTATCTTTGCTATTAACTTCTTCAATATAAAGTGAGTTTGGGGTTTTGATATTTCTTATAATGTTATTCAACTCAACCCCTACTATCATGTCATACCCTATGTATCTATATTTGTGTTCCAATAATTCCTTATATAACCCCATTTTTTCATTATTCGGCGTTATAAACCATGTATAAGGCAAATTTGTATTATTAAAAAATCCATCAACATCATTTTTTATTTCATCAAAGTTGTTTAAAAGATTTGTTTGAACAACTGCATTGAAATCTGGGTGATTTAATCCTGATGAAATTTGTACTGAGTAATCTCCCTCCGAAATTCCTGAATTTTCAATTGTATTATTCGCAAAGAGACGGAAATATTGGTTTAAATTAATTTCGAATATTTGATCTAAATTTCTAGTATTAAGTGAGTCAAATAAAATTGACATATTTTTGTGTTATACTTATTATTTATAATTTGAATTATAAAATGAAATATTCTTGATTATTCTGACCAAGGATCTAGTGTGGACTCTTTGATGATAATTATCAAAATCATATAAATCGAAAAAGATGCATATATTCCAATCGTAGGTAAGAATGTTGCAAAAATAAATGCCAGTCTGACTAACCATGCATTGAAACCATAATATTCTTCGATCCCCCCACAAACTCCCGCAATCAATCTATTTTTTCTCGATCTGGACAATTTTTTTGGGCCATCATATTTTATCGGTGCTCTCGAAAATCGAACCTTTGGATCCTCATTAATAATTTCATATCCACAGTTAGGGCAATAACTGGAATCAGATGAGATATTTTGACCACATTCTCTACATTTCATACATTACTATAGATGATCGATTATATAAATAATTAGTTATTATAATAGATACTTGGTTGAAAAAAAGAATTTTTTATCAATGTTATTAACTTATTTTAAATCCCATTTTTGAAATAACGCATTTATGGAGTCTAAATATACAAAAATTGCGTTGTTTTTCTTATTTATATTTATTTTATCTTTCTCATACATTTGACTTAACCTATTTAAAATATTATTGATAACTTTAACTTCACCTTGATTTTTTATATCATAAATCTTTTTTACATTTACAATAAATTGATCAAATATATCCGTATGGTTATTTTTGATAAATGAACCATCTTTCATTTCCCATAAAATTTTATCACTTATTTTGTAAAATTGAATAGTAATTTTTTTTCTTAATATTCGTTCGTGTTCAGTTATCCTGTCATTATTCATACCATCAGAATATCTTATTAATCTCTAAAATTTATTTATTTGTTTTATGTCAAATTTAAAAGGCGCCAAATAAACTATATATATTTTGAAGACTTTTTTATTTTCTCCTTTTAGCGCCTAATTATACATTTGGCGCTATCTAATTTTTATTTTATATTTCCTAGTTTATAACCTAAAATCTGTTAGAATTTTTGTCAAAAAAAAATTATTATTTAGCACAATAAAGTATTTTTTAAAGTCATCTATTTTTTTTCTACTAAAAATGTGCATAAATCTGAATCACTTAGAAGTTTATTCATATATAGATTATTTTCAATTATTAAGATGAATAAGAATCTGCTTATTACATTAGGATTAATCAGTATAAGTCTATTAGTTTTTTCTAGTAGCTTTGCTGTAACCAATCAACCAACTAATGTTACATCAAACAATATGATGAACTCTATATCTTTGGATAATGGTTCAAATAATTCTATTGTCGTAGATGGAACTATTGGATCTGATTGGACAGATGGCAATTATACCCTCACCAAAGGTTATTTTGAAGGTAATACTGGTATTACTGAATTGTATACTACAATAACTCCTGGGGGTCTATTTGTCGGATTGAACACCACTCAGACATATGAATCTAGGTGGTACATCTTTGTTGATGTCAATGCTTCTACAGGTGCAACTAATGCATCTGATCGTGGTGAATACTCAAGTGCAATCAATTTCGCACCTGGCTTTACACCTGATTTCTTTATGGTTGCATTAGGTGGAGTAGATGGTACCTCTTATCACGCTTTTGATATGAAAGGAGAAACCAATGCCTGGTGGTATTATGCTAGTTGGTATAATGCAATCGGTAATCAATCAATTCCCACCGAAACTTCTACCTCAAGTACTTCAACAAGCACTTCTACAAGTACTTCTACAAGTACAAGCTTAGACTCAATCAATGATCATGACTCTTCAATTGTGACCCAAGATCATGAACAAGTATCAGTTGTTCATTATGAGTTTGAAATTGGTATGAACCAAATCATGGAAGGTGCAGTTAATGATTATACTTTCCAAGCAGGAAAAGAAATTAGAATTGCTGCTGTGCATGGAGGTCCAGGTGCAGCCGCTGTAAATGATGCTTCTAAATTGGAACAATCAGTTCCTATGTCAGTTAATATGGAAGATCCAGTATTACTCAATAATTGGTTAACCCTGAATATTGACTCAAACTCAGATTCAGTAGCTGATTTCGATAAATATTTCCCAATCACTGGATATCTATATGAAGGATGGAATTTAAACGGTATCTCAGACTCATCTACCGCTGGTATTTCTATGTTTGGTGAAGTCATTACTTTTGATGCTTCCTACTACCTCAATGCAAAGAACTTTGTTCATGTTAAAGATCATCCAAACCATTTAGATGTCTTAACACTTCATTATCGTGTGATGAATGGTTCAGATAATACATGGAGTGAAAATATGACCAAACAAATGATCCATTTACCTTATCGTTCATGGACTGGTGATGCAAATTGGGATGAGTTTTCTGCTCAATTAGATACAAGAGACTATAACATTGGAGATATGTTACAGTACTGGATTTCAAATCCCGGACCAAGTGCAGTAAGTGCACCAACAAATATTTCCATACAAGGTTTCAACCCATATTACAACACAATAACTGTTGATGGTGTTATAAATGAAGATTGGACAAATGGAGGACATATTGCCTTACATGATGCTGCTGAAGATGCCAACTATACCAGTTGGGATTTACAAGATGTTTATTTTGCAACAGAGGGTCATCATTTATTTGTAGGTATCAATGTCACCGCTGGTGAAGGACCTGCAACTATTCAGTTAATGATTGATACTGATAACGGTACAACAGGATTATCTACCATGTTAGGTGGACAAGCTTCAAGAAATGTGAATTTCACAAATGGTTTCTCACCTGATCGAATGTTATTAGCAGATACTGGTATTGAAGAAGCTTTACACTTATGGGGAACTCCAAGTAATGGAACCAAATATTATATGAGTCCTGCAGACATTGGATATCACACAATGGTTAGAAATTTCACTAATGTATATAATTATGAAATCATGATACCATTATGTAATTTCTATTGGAATGGAACAGGCTGTCCTACACCAAATGGTGCAGATATTAAGGTTATGGCACTCATAACTGGTGGAACTAATTCTACCGCTTTGGATGTTTTACCTTCTGATCCATTATTCATTGAATTGGACCGAAACAATGACTCAGTTATTGATTTCTCACCAACAGGTGGAATGGATGGTAAAGATGAACCTGTACCACCATTTGTTGATCCAGAACCACCATTCCAAGGTTTAGTCAATATTGATGGTAATCTTGATGATTGGGACACATATTTAGATGGAGAAACAGGTGCAGTATGTATTGATGGAGACGAAGAAGATTCTTATATTTTAGGTCTCTGTTTCATTGTCGATGATCAAGGTTTATACTTAATAATGGGTGCAGATCAGTTTGAATTGTCTCAAGAAGCATGGATGGTTTTCTTAGATGTTGATGGCGATGCCTCAGGTTCGAAAACTATGCAGACCGCAAGTGCATTCGCAAGAAATATTACATTTGCAGATGGTTTTAGTCCAGATTATGGATTATTTGCATGGCAACAAGCAGACCCACAACTTAACTTATGGGAAATGACTGATGATAACCAACGTAATTGGATTAATAATGTAGGTCATATCGGTGCTGGTGCTGTAAATAATATTACCGATGATAATGGTGTTGTAGAAGACGCAATTTATGTTTATGAGTCATTCATAAAATGGGATAAACTCTTTGATGGTCCATTACCAGCAGGAGCTAAAATCCAAGTTGCAGCTGCTCATTTTGAAGGCGATTGGACTGAACCATTAAGTGCTGTTCCTAACGTAGTTAGCGACGGTGGTTTATTAGAAGGATACTATTCATTTAGTGTTGACTCAAATAACGATGGTGTCGCTGATTTAGATGATCCTCAGTTGACTTTAGAAGGAGTTGTTATAACTACACCAACTGAAACTTCAACTGAAACTTCAACTGAAACTTCAACCGAAGTATCTAATTCAACCACTACAGAAACCTCAACAAGTGCTGCTGCTACCAATAGCACATCATTACCAACTGAAATTCCTTCAGAAGTTGAAGGTTTACCATTTAATGCATTATATGCATTACTAGGTTTAAGCTTAGTATCTGTGATTGGTTTACGAAGAAGGTCTTAAAAAATCAAAATTAGATATTGCTAGTAATAGCAATATCTAAAATTATAATCAAATCAAAATAAATTCTTTAAATCATAAATATCTAAATTTATACACAAATATTATAAAATTAAAAATTCCTACCCAAAAATACTTTATTTAGAAATTTAATGAAATTATAATAGGTTTGCATAAATGAAAATTACTCAATTATTATTACCAATACTATTAATTATACTATTATCTACTTCTAATATAAATGCTCAAACAGAGATTAGTATCGAACGAGATCAAATTTTATGGTCCTCCGGTCATTGGGGGCCTCCAGGTATTAATAATCCTGCACATAGTCTTAGTGCCTCTTGGGAGTCTAAATTTATGTATGATATATTGTTTGATTGGAATTCAGTACTTGAAGAACCTCTCGTCGGTTTTTTGGGTAAGACTATGGAATGGAGTGATGATGGTAAAAACATCAACATTGTATTAAGAGAAGAAGCAAAATGGTCAGATGGAGAATCAATTAATTCTGAAGACGTAGTATATTCATTTAACGAAATTTATGCTGCTA
>Ga0255759_10001933_pt1 | contig 18632 bp, 14 predicted proteins | sample 101ome_20_FD_179959 | JGI IMG/M metagenome (GOLD analysis project Ga0255759, IMG submission 179959) | Coastal salt marsh microbial communities from the Groves Creek Marsh, Skidaway Island, Georgia - 101404AT metaG (version 2) | ecosystem: Environmental > Aquatic > Marine > Intertidal zone >...
AAATAAAAAGATAAATTGAGCTATAAAAGTTAAAATTGCAGCAAAACTTACAAAAGTATTTAAATCAATAAATGATTCAATTCTTCCTGTTTCAAAATTAGTAAATGAATAATATCTTCTTGGAAATCCAGCTATTCCAATATAGTGTAATGGAAAGAAAACAAGATAAGCACCAATGAAGGTAATCCAAAAATGGACATAACCTAAAGTACTATTCATCATTCTTCCAAACATTTTAGGGAACCAGTGATATACACCAGCAAATAGTCCAAAGAATGAAGCACTGCCCATAACAATATGAAAATGAGCAACAACGAAATATGTGTCATGTAAATTGATATCAACAACAGAGTTACCTAAAAATAATCCAGTTAATCCTCCAGAAATGAAGAATGAAACTAAACCAATTGAAAATAACATAGCAGGAGTAAAAATTATATTTCCTCTCCATAGTGTTGCTATATAATTAAATGCTTTAATCGCAGATGGTACAGCAATTATAAGTGTCAATATTGTAAAAACAGATCCTAAGAATGGGTTCATTCCAGATATAAACATATGGTGAGCCCAAACAACAAATGATAATACTCCAATACCAAATATAGAGTATACCATAGCTCTATATCCGAATATTGGTTTTCTTGAACAAGTAGCTATAATTTCGGATGTTATACCTAGAGAAGGTAAAATAACAATATAAACCTCAGGATGACCTAAGAACCAAAAAAGGTGTTGGAATAGGATTGCACTACCTCCTTGATTTGATAAAGCTTCACCAGCAATATAAATATCAGATAAATAGAAACTCGTTCCAAATGAACGATCCATGATGAGAAGCAATGCTGCAGATAAGAGTACTGGGAATGATAAAACACCTAAGATAGCGGTTACAAAAAATGCCCAAATAGTAAGAGGCATCCTAAAGAATGTCATTCCTTCAGTTCTTAAATTAATAACTGTAGTTATATAGTTTAATGCACCAAGTAATGCAGATACAATAAATAGTGACATTGATACTAGCCATAGAGTCATACCCATACCAGATCCGGATACTGCCTGAGGTAAAGCACTCAGAGGAGGATAAATAGTCCAACCACCACTTGCAGGACCTCCTTCAACAAATATCGAAATAAACATTACTATACTTGAGAGAAAGAAAAACCAGTACGATAACATGTTTAAGAATCCACTAGCCATATCTCTTGCGCCAATTTGAAGAGGTATAAGAAAATTACTAAATGTTCCACTTAAACCAGCTGTTAACACAAAGAATACCATAATAGTTCCGTGCATGGTAATAAGAGCTAAATATACTTCTGGATCAATTTTACCTTGAGGAGTCAACCAATTACCTATAATTGGACTTAATGCAGTAAGATCCATATCAGGAAATCCTAACTGAATTCTAAATAGGGATGACATAGCACCTCCAATTATTGCCCAAAAAATACCAGTTATAAGAAACTGTTTAGCAATCATCTTATGATCTTCGCTAAATATATATTTAGTTATAAAACTTTCATCATGGTGTTCATGATGGTGCTCTTCAACTTTAGTTTTTGGCTTACTTGTTATTGTTTTTATAACTCCCATATTTAATCGTTTAATACGGCAACATCCGTAGAATTGTTTTTAACAAAATTTGAATAATAATCAGGATTTTTTTCAATCCAAGATTTTTGAGAATTTTTCCATTTGATATATTCCCACTCTTCAACTACTACAACAGTATGCTTCATAGAAAAATGTGCTCTTCCACAAATTTTATTACATACTATTTCATAATTAAAATTTTCATTTCCAGTTTCAGCTCTCATCTCCTCAGTAGTTTTAGAAGGAACAAACCACATCTGTGTAGGCATACCTGGAACAGCATTCATTTGAGATCTCATGTAAGGTAAATAAACGCTATGAATAACATCTCGTGCTCTAATCTTGAAAAGAACAGGTTTACCTTTTGGAATATGAATTTCTCTTGGCATAAAATCATCTAATGACGAAGAGTCTGAAAAGTCTATACCAACAATATTATCAACATCAATTAATTTATAATTTGAGTTACCCAATTCATTATCTGGTCCTGGGTATCTAGATGCCCACGCAAACTGATATCCTACAACTTCAATTACTTCTGCATCTTCAGGTGGTGGTCCCATAATTTTATTCCATTTGACTAAACCCCAACCTATTAATCCAACTAATACAATTGCAGGAATTACAGTCCAAATAATTTCTAATTTATGGTTTTCAGGATAAAAGTGAGCTTTTCTTGTTTTCTTAAATCTGTATTTATACCCGAAGTAAAACATAACAATCTGAGTCAATATAAATACAGTGAAGGTGATGGCAGTTGTTACCCAAAAAAGAACCTCAATTTCAGGTGCATGTTCAGATGCCATAGGAAGAAAATAATTATCAAATTGATCATAAGAATACCAGATGATCGCAACAAATGAAATGACTAGGAAAATAACACCAGATAATGCATTAAAATTATTATTTCCATCTTCAAAAGAATCTGAAATTCTTTTTTTAGCAACACTCAATATTTCTGTAGATCTAAAGAATAAAAATACTGCTGTCAGAGATAAAACTAGAATTAATCCTATTACTAAATTCATAGAGCAAATTTATATACCAAGTTGGAAATTTCCACCCATCAATTGATGAATTTTACAACCAAAAAATCTTTTGTTTAATTTGAAATTTCAAAATAAAAATTAAATATCGTGGTGTAAACTTTCATCTAACATTGGATGATTTTTTGCAACCAAAGGAAGTTTGGTTAGACCTTGTAAAATAACAAATAAAAATGCAGATAAAAACACTAAAAGTAATCCAATTTCTAAAAATCCAAACCCTCCATTTGACTTTAGAATACCAGGTGTTATCATTAAATAAAAGTCTATAAAGTGTCCGAATAAAACTACTGGACAAGCTATCTTTAAAAATCTGGTAAATCTTTTACTTGCTCTAGTCATTAAAAATAAAAATGGAAAGAAGAAATTTAAAATAAGGTTTACAATAAAGAAAGGAAAATAAATATCACTGTCAAGTCTCTCAACAAAATAGATTGTTTCTTCAGGAATATTTGCATAATAAATTAAGAGGAATTGGGAGAACCATATATAAGTCCAAAAAACACTAAATGCAAAAACATATTTTCCTAAATCATGAAGAACACTATGATTCACAAAACTTAAGTACCCATTATCTCTTAAGATAATTATGATATAAGTAATTAGTGCGAGAGCAGATACCCACCAACTAGCAAATACATACCATCCAAACATTGTACTAAACCAGTGTGTATCAATTGATAGCACCCAATCCCAAGCAGCAACTGATTGCGTAAATGCATAAAATACAACGAATACTGTAGAAATTGTAAATAACTTTTGCCATGATTCCGTACCTCCCAATTTATCTTCTCGAGCAACATGCTTTAATATTAGAGCATAGAAGAGATACCAAATTCCAAGAAAGAAAACCATCCTCCCAAGGAAAAAAGGTAAATTTAAATAAGCTTTTTTCCCATCAATAACATAGTCATATCGGGGATCTGATTTATCGTATAAATATTCATGAGTCCAATGAAATACATCATGATTAGTAATTGCAAATACAACTAACATTAATAAACTACCTGGTAACAACCATCTCCCTATTGCAAGAGGAACTCTTAATATTCCCGAAGACCATCCTGCTTGAGATACATATTGAATAGCAACAAAGAATATAGCTGAAATTGAAATACCAAGGAAGTAGACTACATTTATCCATAAATTAGAATATAATCTATGGTACCAATGAAATTCTGAATGACCACCACCAGAGTTGTAGGCACCACTAACAACTTCAGATACTTCTTCATGACCATGTCCAGAGTTTATAACCTGATATAATCCAATTAATGAAAGGGTTAGTCCTCCAATAAATAAGTAAAGTAGATTCTTTTTTATGTTACTATTAAAATCAAAAATTTCTTTCATACTATTGTTTTTGAAGTGTTTGTACATACTTTACAATTTTCCATCTATCTTCAATTGAAATCTGTGATCCATGTCCCCACATTCTTCCTTTACCGTGAGTAATTACATGAAAAATATGACCCTCAGATCTATCTTTTACAGCTCTTGAATTGTATGCTGTTACACCTTTATATACTTGTCCTACTAGTCCATCTCCCATTCCTTTTTCTCCATGACAATGAATACAATATCTTTCATATAGTACTTTTGCCTCTTTCAAAACTTCATCAGATGATTCAATTGGATTTTTTACTTTAGCAGCTAATTCAATGCTATCTTTAGGAATTCTGTAAGGAAGGTATGAACCTCTCTTAACAGTATTTTCTACTGGTTCCCTCATTGTCATACCATATGGGTTATAAGGATTAGAATTATAAAATTCACCGTGACCATCCTCAGGATTAGAATCTAACCAACTTCCAATTTCTTCATCTTTCACTTGAGATAAAGGCTCATAAGGGACAGAATGATACATATTAGGTGCATATTCAACACCAGGATCATCCTTCCTTGCTGAACAAGAAGAGATAAGTACTGTCACCAAAATTAATTTTACAATATTTTTCATAAATCCATTACCTTATCGTTAACTTCAGAAGCCCCACTAGTATTTAAAATTGTTTTAATTTTTTTTGAATCAATTTTATTATTATCTAATTCAATAGCCATTACATGTTTATCATTAGTTGATCTTAAATCAAATGTTTTTGGTTTTCCCCATGGTTTTAGATCACTCACAACTAAAAAGGTACCTACCATTCCAAATGCAGCAAGAAGCACAGTCATTTCAAATGTAACAGGGATAAAAACTGGAAGGGGTAAAAAGTCTTTCCCTCCAATAATCATTGGCCAATCAATAGTCATCATTCCTATCATCATTGTCAGAGCTAAGCAAGTTCCTAAAAACCCAAAGCAAAAAGCTGCAATAGATAATCTTGACCTTTTATACCCAAGTCTATTTTCAATACCATGAACAGGAAATGGTGAATATACTTCATAAATATTTACACCTTTATCTCTAACAGAGGTTATGGCATCAAGAAGTATATCTTCATCTTCAAATATTCCAACAATAAATTTTTTTCCTTTATCGTCCATTATTTATTTTTAACTTTTTCACCAGTGTGTTTCAAAATACTTTTAACTTCTGCCATGTTTATTACAGGAAAATATTTAGAAAAAGCTAAATATGCTGTGAAGAACAAACCAAAAGTGAAGAGATACATACCAACATCATATATAGTTGGATAAAACATTGCCCAACTAGATGGTAGGAAATCCCTATGAAGAGATGTTACTATAATAACAAACCTTTCAAACCACATACCAATATTTACAATAATTGAAATAATAAATGTTGCTGCAATATTTGTTCTGATTTTTTTAAACCAGAATAACTGTGGAGAAATCACATTACATGTCATCATCGACCAATAAGCCCACCAATAAGGGCCTGTTACTCTATTATAAAATGCGTATTGTTCATACTCTACTCCAGAATACCATGCCATAAATAACTCAGTCAAATAAGCTATTCCAACTATAGAACCTGTAACAATAATTACAATATTCATTAATTCTAAATGCTTTATAGTTATATAATCTTCTAAATTATAAACCTTTCTTGTTATGATTAAAAGAGTTAAAACCATTGCAAAACCAGAGAAGATAGCTCCTGCAACGAAATACGGAGGGAAAATAGTTGTATGCCATCCTGGAATAACAGAAGTAGCAAAGTCCATAGATACAATAGTGTGAACTGAAAGAACTAAAGGCGTTGCTAAACCAGCTAATACTAAAGAGACAGTCTCATATCTAGACCATGTTTTTGCTGCACCATCCCATCCAAAACTTAAAGTGCCATATATGAAAGCTCTAATCTTTTTACCAGCAATCTTTGCTCTGTCTCTAATTGTAGCAAAATCTGGAATTAGACCAATATACCAGAATACAAGAGATACAGAAAAATAAGTTGTAATCGCAAAAACATCCCACAATAAAGGACTTGCAAAATTAACCCATAATGAACCGTAAGTATTTGGAAGTGGGAGAACCCACACTAAACCAATCCACAACCTCCCCATATGAAGAAGTGGAAACATTGCTGCACATATTACAGCAAATATTGTCATTGCCTCAGCAGATCTATTAATTGACATTCTCCATCTCTGCCTAAATAATAACAGAATAGCCGAAATTAAAGTACCAGCATGACCTATTCCTACCCACCAAACGAAATTTGTAATATCCCAAGCCCACATAACAGTTTTATTAAGCCCCCACATTCCAATTCCATCCCATAGGGTTCTATAGACTGCATAAGCTCCTACTGCAAGAGTAATATTTGAGATAGCCATAGCTATATACCAAGAAATAGAAGGTTTTTCTTCTACTCTCTTAGATATATCGTCAGAAACGTCACTTAAAGTTTTACCTCCAGTGATTAATGGTTTTCTTAACTTCGATTCTACATGCATTTTTTAACTATTTTTTTTATTTCTTACTTTTCTTAAGTACCAAACATTTGGACTTACTCTAATTTCATCTAGAACTGCATAAGCTCTTTCTTCTTTTAACTTTAAGGTAGATTTATCAATCTTCTCTACCTTCAATAGATTTCTTATATCACTATTTTTATCGTTTACATCTCCAAAAGTTATTGCGCCAGTAGGACAAGCGGTACTACATGCTGTACTAACATCACCATCTTTTAACTCTCTCTTTTCAGACCTTGCAACTAATTTACCTTGCTGAATTTTTTGAACACAGAATGAACATTTTTCCATAACTCCTCTTGACCTAACAGTAACATCTGGGTTTAAAACCATTTTACCTAAATCATTATTCATGGTAATATTTTTATCAAACTGAGCGTTGTCATGATATTTGAACCAGTTAAATCTTCTAACTTTATATGGGCAGTTATTTGCACAGTATCTTGTTCCAATACACCTGTTATATGTCATCTGGTTCAATCCTTCGGTACTATGAGTCGTTGCAGCAACTGGACAAACTGTTTCGCACGGAGCATTATTACAATGCTGACACATCATAGGCTGAAAAGTTACTTCTGGATTTTCAGCAGCAATTTCAAGACCTTGTAAATCTTCAACGTCAGCATCACTTGAGTAGTATCTATCAATTCTTAACCATGCCATTTCCCTTCTATTAAGAACTTCTTCTTTTCCAACAACAGGAACATTATTTTCAACTTGGCATGCTACTGTACATGCTCCACATCCTGTGCAAGCATTCAAGTCAACACTCATTACCCAATGATGATTTGGATACTCATGACCATCCCAAAGGGTAACTTCCTCAGGTTTTTTCTTACCTTGACTTGTTGCTACTTTGAATTGATACTTACCAGCATAAACATCCTTTTTATACTCATCTAATGTAGTTTCTTGAATAACACTTTCTCTAGCCATTATCGTCTGATGTGTTTGAGTCTGAGCAATTCTATATTCTTTTCCAGAATTTGAAACTGATACATTACTAATAACTAAGTTTTGATTCTTATTAGATGAATCGATTAAACTATATGCATTAAAACCGATATCATCTCCTACTGGACCAGCTAGTTTTCTTCCGTAACCTAAAGCAAGACCTATTGTTCCTTCTGCTTGACCTGGCTGTATAATAGCTGGTATTTCATATTCAGAACCATTAAGTTTTAGAGAAAGTAAATTAGTAGACATCACACCTGAGTCAGTCTTCAAATTAAGTTTATTAGCATCCTTTGGGTTAACAGATAAATAATTATCCCAGCAAACTTTAGATATAGGATCTGGCATCTCATGAAGCCATGGATTATTTGCTTGAATTCCATCTCCAACAGTTGAGTTTAAGTAAATATTAATTTCAAATGCCTCATTTGAATTCATTGAATTCAAAACTGTTTTCATACCAGCATAAGTACTTTCAAAATTAACTTTAGCTGATATTTTAGGTTCTTTTTTATTTTTAGAAGATAAAAATTCAGCAACACCATCTCTTATTAACCTATCCCAAAACATTTGAAATGGTTCATTAGAATTTGATAATTTTTGCTTTCCTCTCCAATTAGATTTTAGAACTTCAAAATAATTAGTTTTAGAACCTGACCATTTCAACAAAGAGTCTTGAGATTGTCTAGTATCGAAAATGTTTCTAATAGTAGGCTGACTAAAACTGTAAGAATTTTCAATTGGCTCAAAATCATTCCATGACTCTAAAAAGTGAGAATCAGTAGCAATTACATTACATAGTATCGATGTTTCGTCAATTCTATCAGAAGTAGAAATTCTTAGAGGAACACTGGATAGACTCTCTTTTAAATTTGAGGAAGCGAAATGATCGTAAGCTGGATTACAATTTAAGAAAATTACAGCACCAACTTTTTTATTATTAATATCATCTATAAAACTCGCCATTTCTGAATCAGAGCCATTTCTAATATTATACCAGTTATTTGTATCAATAGTGTTACCATAATTACCTAGCATTATATTCATCATATTGACTACAGATTGAACATGCTTATCATTAGAATTTGAAATAACTATTGACTTTCCTTTATTTTCAATTAATTCATCAGCAACTACATTTAAAATATCAGTTTTAATTTCATTTCCAACTTTACCTAGAACTGAATCTTCAATATCAATAAAGTTTTTCACAAAGGAAGTTTTATTTAATTTCTTTGAAATTGTATTATACAACCCAACAATGTAAAGAGGAGCTTGAGAAGATTTAATAGGTATTCTATGATCAGCATTAGATCCGGTTAGAGATAAATTAGACTCAAACGAATAAAGTCTTGACATTTCTCTATTTTTTGCATTTACCTTTCTTGTTTTTGCGAACTGTTTATTAAATAATGAGCTATTAAAAGAACTTCCTAGGAAATCATATCCAAAGCTTACAATGGTTTTGGCTTTAGAAAAATCATATGAAGGAAGTTTTCTTTTATTAAAATGTTCTTTGTTGGCGTCAAGCATTCCATCATAAGATACAGCATCATACTCTATGTGTTTTCCATTATTTTTCTTTAAAAAATCATTAATTACACCTCTTGTTGATGGACTTGAAATAGAGTTACTAATAACGTATGTATTTTTTGAACTACTAAGATTTTCATTAACAAACTTATCTATCTCGGACCAGTTAGCTTCTTTATTATTAAGCATTGGACCTTTAAGTCTTTGTTTGTCATATAATGTTAATATCGAAGACTCAACCCTAGGGGTTGTTGCCCCTCCACTAACTTTAGAATATGTGTTTCCATCAATTTTTATTGGTCTACCCTCTCTAGTCTTAACAACAACACTACAGTAATCACTTCCCATTGTAAATGATGAGGCATAATAGTTAGGTATTGATACATCTACATCAACTGGTTTGTTAACATAAGGAATAGCATATTTAACTGGTGCCTCACATGCTACTGTAGAAACTGCAGCAATTCCAAAACCCATCATCTTCAAAAAGTCTCTTCTAGAATTATCAGAAGAACCATTAATTGGTAAGTGTTCTGGAAATTCGTTATGAGCATTCTTTACAAATGACGGATCATTTTTAAGTTGCTCTACACCTTTCCAATATATTTTATTTCCCTTAGTCATAATTAGTAGTGACATTTTGAACATTCAAGTCCACCAATATCTTCAACTGTCATTGGTTTTTTGGATGAACTATTATGTAATTCTACAAGTTTTTTATAATAATCGTTACCTTTTGAACTTACTTCAGTTTCTCTGTGACAGTTAATACACCATCCCATTGTAAGTTCTGAATATTGATAAACTACATCCATCTCCTCTATTGGTCCATGACATGTAGCACAGTCTAACCCTCCAACAGCTACGTGCTGTTTGTGATTAAAATATGCAAGATCAGGTAGGTTATGAACCCTCACCCATTCTATAGGTCTATTCTCTTCATAAGCAGTTAATATTTTTTGAATTTCAGGTTTATCGGTATTTATTGCATTATGACAATTCATACAAATATTTACTGATGGAATATTAGCCGACTTAGAAATATTTACTCCAGTGTGACAATAATTACAATCAATTTCATATTGACCCGCATGAACTTTATGAGAAAATGCAATAGGTTGAGTTGGTTGATAATTTTGTTGAATACCTACTGTATATAATCCATCTATACATGACTTTACAAATATTCCAATAAATAAAAATGAGGCAATACCAACAACTCTGTTACTCTTAATAAATTCTTTGATATTAAATCCACTATCAACTATTTCTTTATCATCATCATCAAGTAGCTTACCTTTTAACTGATTGTCCTGAAGAAGGACATATTTTTTAGATAGATTAGTGAATCTAAATAATATAAAAATTATAACTAAGAGCAAAAAGAGATTAAGTCCAAGAGATAGATAAAAATTATTTGAATTAATAGATGAATCTACCGCTTGACCAGAAGTATCAGAAACATCTGCAACAACAACTTGAACTTCTTTAGTTGACTCATCCTTAATGTAAGTTAGAATTGCATTTAACTCTTCATCAGAAAAATCAAATGAAGTCATCAATGTTTTATTATATTCATTGTATAAATTAACAGCATACTCATCTCCACTTTTAATAACCTTTTGTGAATTCTTAATAAAGGCATAAATCCACTCTTCTGACTGCCTTTCATGAACATCCCTCAAAGCTGGACCGATTACTACTTCATTAATTGCATGACATACGGTACAATTACCTTTAAATAAAGATTCTCCATTTTTAACTATTGATGGGTCAAATGATGGACTGCTATCATCTTGACCATTTAGATCAAAGGAAAAAGAAAGGAAAAGAGATAAAAAAACCGTACCAAAAATTTGGGAAAATTTATGACCAAGAAAAGTCAATAGTTTAGTTGATTTAGTTTGCATTTAAGCATCAAGTTTTAAAACTCAGACAAATGTAACATCCGAAAAATTAACTTCAAAAAATTATTATAATATGTTTTAATTTAGAATTAGTCTAAATAATTAATTAGTATGAATTGGTTTCTAAATCTTTTTCTTTTATAATTCTTCTAAGAATTTTTCCAACATTTGATTTAGGTAATTCATCAGTAAAACCAATGTGCTTAGGACATTTATAGTTAGTTAATTTTTCTCTACAAAATGCTTTTATCTCATCTTCAGTGAGAGTATCATCTTTCTTAACAATGACAGCTTTCACAGCCTCAGTGGTTTTTTTATCAGGAACCCCAATAACTCCCACCTCCAATACTTTTGGATGCGAGGATATAACATGCTCTACTTCATTAGGAAAAACATTAAATCCTGAAACTAAAACCATTTCTTTTTTTCTATCAACAATTTTAATAAAACCATCATCATCAATTACTCCTATGTCTCCTGTATGCAACCAACCTTCTTTAATAATTTCTTTTGTATCACTTTCTCTTTGCCAATACCCTTCCATTACCTGAGGTCCATAAACACAAATTTCTCCTCTTTCACCATGAGCAACTTCTTTTCCTGCATCATCAATAAATTTGACATCAGTTTGGGGAATTGGTAATCCAATAGTACCAATCTTATTTGTTCCATCCAATGGATTAATTGTCACAACTGGTGAAGTTTCTGTTAATCCATAACCCTCAACCAAAGGACAACCCGTAACTGATTTCCATTTATTTGCAACAATATCTTGGACAGCCATTCCACCTCCAAATGCTACTTTTAAGTTATTAAAGTCCAAATTTGAAAATTTTGAGTTATTTAGTAATCCATTAAAGAGTGTATTTACGCCAGTAATAATAGAAAAATTATACTTTGATAATTCTTTAATAAAACCATCCATATCTCTTGGATTTGTAATGAGTATATTTCTTGCGCCATACTTAAACATAACTAAAGCATTACATACTAAAGCGAAAATATGATATAGTGGTAACGCTGTAATCACAATTTCTTTCTTTTCTTCTAACATAATATCCATCCAAGATGAAACTTGAATTACATTAGATATAACATTTTTATGAGATAACATAGCACCTTTTGACACACCTGTTGTTCCGCCTGTATACTGAAGAAAAGCTATATCATTTGACTCAACCTCAACTTGATTATATGTGTATGATTTACCCTTAGATATTGCATCCTTAAAAGTATAAAAATTATCAATAGAATAACTTGGTACAATTTTCTTAACATACTTTACAACAAAGTTCACAAGTGTGCCCTTCAAAACACCAAGCATATCTCCCATGTCGGAGATTATCACGTGTTCTATATTAGTATCTTTTATTACTTTCTCTAGGTTATAAGCAAAATTTGAGAGAATAAATATTGCCTTACATCCAGAATCTTTGAATTGATGTTTCATCTCATCTGGAGTATACAGAGGATTTGTATTAACTACTATAATACCAGATCTTATTGCCCCAAATAATACTACTGGATACTGAAGAACATTTGGGGATTGAATTGCTATCCTATCCCCCTTCTTGAGTTTTAGTTCTTGTGTTAAAAAATTTGAGAAGTTCTTTGAAAGCTCATCAAGTTCTTTGTAGGTTATTGACTTACCCATATTTTCGAAAGCTATTTCATTGGAGTATTTTGCAAAACCTTCCTCAAACAAGTCAACGAATGATTTATATTGATTAAAATCAACATCATTGATAACACCAGATGGGTATTTTTTTGTCCAGATTTTTTTCATTTTATTTTTTTAAAGGATTAGTTAAGTTAGTTTAATTTAAAAAAAAATAAATGATATAAAAAAAAGAAAGGGGACATCTTCGTAAGATATCCCCAATAAACAACATTAACCCAAAAATGATTGGTGGAATTTATTCATTTTGCGGACTAATCGCACATAATGGTTAATAATTTTAAATGTTTTAGGTATAATTTTAAAAGAATTTAATTTAAATTAGATAAAATTGAATTTTTCACAAAAAACAACACCTAAAATGAAAGTAAATTATCAAATTGATAATATAGATCTTAAAATACTTAATATATTATCAAAAAACGCTAAAATGCCCTATACTGAGGTAGCCAAGAAAGTATTTGTATCTGGAGGTACAGTGCACGTAAGAATGAGAAAGCTTGAAAAGATGGGGATTGTCAGAGGAACTAAGTTAGATATCGATTATACTAAATTAGGCTATAATATTTCTTGTTACATGGGGGTATACCTTGAGAAAAGTTTCTTATATAAAGATGCCGTTAAAGCACTAAGAAATATTCCTGAAGTTGTAGAGATTCATGCTATCACTGGTCAATACACTATATTTATAAAAATCCTATGTAAAGACACTCCACATTTTAGAGAAATTTTAGATTCTAAAATCCATAAAGTTAAGGGAATTACAAGGACTGAATCTTTCATGTCAATTGAAGAAACATTGAAAGATGGTTTGTCGTTAAACTGACCGTTTAAAGCATTTTTTTTCGTTTTAATGAAAATTCTATGCTAAATTGCAACTAGAAATTATATATGAGCAAAGACGACAAAATATTAAAAGAATTTACATCTAAGGAATATGAACATGGATGGTCGGTAGACTTCGATGTTGATCAAGCACCTAAAGGATTAAATGAGGACGTTATAAGATTAATTTCTTCAAAAAAAGATGAGCCATCATGGCTCCTTGAATGGAGACTTGATGCATTTGAAACTTTCAAGAAGATGAAAGAACCAAGCTGGTCAAATCTTAATATTCCTAAGATAGATTTCCAAGATATCTCATATTACTCTGCTCCCAAGAAAAAGAAAATGCTAAAGTCAATAGATGAAGTTGATCCAGAGCTAATTAAAACATTTGAAAAGCTAGGAATATCACTTCAAGAACAAAAACGGTTAAGCGGAGTTGCAGTTGATGCAGTAATTGACTCAGTATCCATAGGAACAACCTTTAAAGATAAATTAGGTGAATTAGGTATAATTTTTTGTTCATTTTCTGAAGCTGTAAAAGAACACCCAGAATTAGTAAAAAAACATTTAGGAAAAGTAATTCCTGCTAAGGACAATTACTTTGCTTGTTTGAATTCTGCAGTTTTCTCTGATGGCTCATTTTGTTACATACCTAAAGGTGTGAGGTGCCCTATGGAACTATCCACATATTTTAGAATTAATGCCTCAAATACCGGTCAATTTGAAAGAACTTTAATTGTTGCTGATGAAGGCTCATACGTTAGTTACTTAGAAGGATGCACTGCTCCAATGAGAGATGAAAATCAATTACATGCTGCAGTTGTTGAGATACATGCTGAGAAAGATGCAGAAGTTAAATACTCAACAGTTCAAAACTGGTATCCTGGTGACAAGGACGGTAAAGGAGGAATTTATAATTTCGTTACCAAGAGAGGAATATGCAATGGAAATAACTCTAAAATAAGTTGGACTCAAGTTGAGACTGGATCTGCTATAACATGGAAATATCCTTCATGTATCTTAAAAGGAGATAATTCTGTTGGCGAGTTTTATTCTGTAGCTGTTACAAATAATTATCAACAAGCAGACACTGGGACCAAAATGATTCATATTGGAAAAAATACAAAATCAAAAATTATTTCAAAAGGTATATCAGCAGGATTTTCTCAAAATAGCTACAGAGGTCATGTAAATGTTTTAAAAAGAGCTTCAAATTCTAGAAATTTCTCTCAGTGCGATTCATTATTATTAGGTAATAATTGTGGAGCACATACATTTCCATACATAGACATCGAAAATAAATCATCTATGGTCGAACACGAAGCTACCACATCAAAAATTGGTGAAGATCAAATATTTTATTGCTTACAACGAGGAATTGATGAAGAAAATGCAATTGCTTTAATTGTAAATGGTTATGCTAAGGAAGTTCTTAAACAATTACCAATGGAGTTTTCTGTGGAAGCCCAAAAACTTTTATCACTTACCCTTGAGGGGAGTGTTGGATAAAAATTAATTTATAAATATGTTAGAAATAAAAAATCTTCATGCGTCTATAGATGACACTAAAATTCTGAAAGGTCTTAACTTAAATGTTAATGCTGGTGAAGTTCATGCAATAATGGGTCCAAATGGATCTGGAAAAAGCACATTAGCTTCAGTTATTGCTGGTAGAGAGGATTATGAAGTTACAGATGGAGAAATAAACTTTTCAGGAAATGAACTATCAGACTTAGGACCAGATGAAAGAGCTAGAGAAGGAATATTTCTCGCCTTCCAGTATCCAGTTGAAATACCTGGTGTTTCTACAACTAACTTCATGAAAACAGCTGTAAACCAAATTAGGGAATCAAAAGGTGAAAAGCCCCTAGATGCTGTGGCATTTTTGAAACTCATGAAAGAAAAAATGAAGTTAGTTAATATAAAGCAAGAACTTCTAAGTAGATCAATTAATGAAGGATTCTCAGGTGGTGAGAAAAAGAGAAATGAAATATTTCAGATGGCAATGCTAGACCCCAAACTCTCAATCCTTGACGAAACAGATTCTGGACTTGATATTGATGCTTTAAAAATTGTATCTAATGGTGTAAACGCTTTAAGAAATAAAGATAATGCAACAGTTGTTGTTACCCATTATCAAAGACTTCTAGATTATATTGTTCCTGATTATGTACATGTATTGATGGACGGTAGAATAGTTAAATCTGGTGATAAAACTCTTGCTCTTGAATTAGAAGAGAAGGGCTATGATTGGATAAAAGTCAAAAAATAGTTATGATTGATACAATTAATCTCAAAAAAATATTATCTGAAGAAAAAGATAATAATATTAAACAAATCAAAAATGCTGCACACGAAGGATTAGAAAAATCTTTAGTTAGCTATAAAGAAGAATATAAATACACCCCTCTTCTCAGAAAAATTGAAAAAGAATTTAAAACACTAACACCGATAAATGAACCTATCCAAAATCTAGATATATATTCAAAGTATGTTCCTAAAAATGAAAAATACTATATCCTTGTCATTAACGGAAAGTACCAAAAAAATTTATCAAATAAGCCTAAAGAGATACAAGTAGTTAAATTCAAAGATCTTAAAGATCAAAATAAAGATCAATTCTTAAAAACATATTCAAAACATGATGATTCAAAAAAAGATTTTTTTTCATCATCAAATACAATCAACCATAATGAATGCCTCACATTTTATGTAGATAAAGACACTACTCTCAAAGAAAAAATTTCAATAATTAATATTATTGATTCACCAAATCCAACATATTTTAGGAAATGTTTTATTATTAAGAAGCATTCGGATATATCTTTCTCAGAAGAATTTATTAACACATCCACTAAAATCAGTTTTTCAAATAGTGTGACTGAATTATTTTTAGATGAAAATGCAAAATTGAATTATTATTCAGTTCAGAATATGAATAAAAACTTTCATTATAATAGCATTAATGCATTTCAAAAATATAATAGCATTTCAAACTTTCACACTTACAGTTTTACAGGTGAAATAATAAGAAACAACTTAAATATAAAACTTGAGGATAAAAACTGTTATGCTAATATGTATGGTTTCTATGCTATTAAGAAAAATTCTTTGATTGATAATCACACATCCGTAGATCATATTGATGAAAATTCAATTAGTAATGAACATTATAAAGGTATTATTGACAAAGGATCAAATGGTGTTTTTAATGGGAAAATATTTGTAAGACAGAAAGCACAAAAAACAAATGCATTTCAGTCAAATAATAACATTCTTTTATCTGATGATGCAAAAGTCAATACTAAGCCTCAACTTGAAATATGGGCAGATGACGTAAAGTGTTCTCACGGTTGTACTGTTGGTCAATTAGATGAAGACGCATTATTTTACCTTATGTCAAGAGGTATTTCTAAAAAAGATTCTATCTCTTTACTTCTATCTGCATTCAGTAGTGAAATTACAGAAAAGATTGAAGACGAAAACATTAAAGAGGAATATGAAGCTATGATATTGAAGGAACTAGAAGGTCTAAACCATGAATAATTTTCCTTTAAATAAAATCCGAGATGATTTCCCAATCCTTAAATCAAGAATTAATAATCATCAATTAGTTTATTTTGATAATGCCGCTACAACTCAAAAGCCTCAGTCTGTGATTGATGGAATTTCAAACTATTATAAAAGTTATAATGCTAACATTCATAGAGGAATTCATTCTCTCGCTGAAAAGGCAACAGAAGAATTTGAAGAAACAAGATCTTTAATTAAAGAATTTATTAATGCATCTTCAGAAAATGAAATAATATTTACAAGAGGAACAACTGAAGGAATAAATCTAATTTCATCATCTCTCAGTAAATTTTATTTTAATGAAGGTGATGAGATAATAATAAGTGAGATGGAACATCATTCTAATATTGTTCCTTGGCAGATGATTGCAAAAGAAAATAAGTTAAACTTAAAAGTCATAAATGTTTCAGGAGATGGGGAAATTGATATGGATCATTTTAAAAGTTTAATTTCAGAAAAAACGAAGCTGGTGTCTATAGTTTACATTTCTAATACTTTGGGCACAATAAATCCTGTAAAAAAAATAATTGAAAAGTGTAGAGAAAATAACATATTAAGTGTAGTCGATGGTGCGCAATCATCAGCACATAAAAAAATTGATGTCACTGATCTTAACTGTGATTTTTATGTTTTTTCAGCACATAAAATGTATGGGCCAACTGGTGTTGGAGTAGTTTACGGTAAAGAGGAAATTTTAGATAAAATGCCTCCTTACATGGGTGGAGGGGAAATGATTAAGGATGTAAGTTTTTCTAACACTTCTTACAATAGCTTACCATATAAGTTTGAAGCCGGAACTCCAAATATTGGTGATGTAATTGGTTTTAAAGAAGCAATTACATATATAAAAAATATTGGAATTGAAAATATTGAAACCTATGAAATTAGCTTAAAAGAATATACTGAAGATGCTCTAAAAAAGATTGATGGTATTAAAGTTGTTGGGACTGCGAAAGATAAAGTAGGAATATTCTCATTTACTACTGAAAAAGTTCATTATTACGACTTGGGTCTTCTTCTTGATGCTAAGGGTATAGCGTTAAGGACTGGACATCATTGTACTCAACCACTAATGGATAAGTATAGTCTTGATGGCACTGCTCGTTTATCACTAGCAATCTATAATTCTACAGAGGAAGTAGATTATTTCGTAGAGTCTCTTTCAAATTTGATAAAAAGATGAGCACAGTTCAAATTCAAAATGATATAATTGATGACTTTAAAATTCTTGATGGGGATCTAGAAATGACATTAAACTACCTAATGGAATTAGGAGAATCTTTAAATGATTTAGATGAAAAATATAAAATAGATGATAATCTTGTAAAAGGATGTCAATCAAAAGTTTGGCTAAAATGTACAAAAGAAGATGATAAGATATATTTAGAGGGAGATAGCAATACAGCAATTACCAAGGGATTACTTAGTATTTTAATTAAAATTTTTAATAAAAAAACACCTGAAGAAATTGCTGACACAAACCTTTTCTTCATAAGTGAAATTGGACTAAATAGGTTTATTGGAACCCAAAGGTCGAATGGTTTAGAGTCAATGGAGAAAAAAATTAAATTATTAGCTTTAACATTATAAATTATGACAGAGAAAGAAGAGTTACAATTGAAAGATAAAATAG
>Ga0255759_10001941_pt1 | contig 18566 bp, 11 predicted proteins | sample 101ome_20_FD_179959 | JGI IMG/M metagenome (GOLD analysis project Ga0255759, IMG submission 179959) | Coastal salt marsh microbial communities from the Groves Creek Marsh, Skidaway Island, Georgia - 101404AT metaG (version 2) | ecosystem: Environmental > Aquatic > Marine > Intertidal zone >...
ATTTAAATCTTTGAATACTCAATTTGATTATGTTCTAGTCGGTCTGTGCAAATTTTAAGTATGTCCATAAACTGCGCTGTTGTTTCACATGAAATATTTTTTTCATCACCAAGGTCACTATATAAACGAAAAGTTTTAGACGGAACGTCTATAACAACTTTTTCAACGTACTCGTTCATGTGCGAAGTAGTGTCGTGTACCTATTAACTATAGCACCTGCTGCAAGTGCTGTCAAGTCAATGGAACCACGGATTTGAAGGTGCTACTGGCCAACTGCTGTGGTTTGGATCATCGTTCAGAGGTTGAGGATCAGATATTATAGATGGAAGATCTCTAAGTTCTTGCCTATAAGTTGTCCAACTTACTTTTTCGGCATCTGTTAAAGGTGCATCATTAAGTTGAGTCCAATCAGATCTTGCCAACCTTTCATCTCTAAATACTCTAAGTTTTTGCCACGCATCCCAAACTTCTAAATTATCTACAGATTGAGTAGGAATAGTTTCAACGGTAGGATTTAGATCAACTACTAAAGGTTCAATAATTTCAAAACCTTCTTCAGTATTCATATATGGACTAGAAGGACTCGTTGTATCTATCATTTCTAATCAATATCCTAAAATGTTAGTGTTAGTATTTATTGGTTGATTCAGAGGAGCGATCTTCTTAGCATTATTCATAGATTGTTGAATGTAAAGTTGTTGATTCTCTTGGTTCGCTTTAACAACTTCGTTTCTAAAAGATTCAGTAGCAGCTTGTGCTCCTCTCATTGATTGAGATGTTTCTATCTGAAGCATTGGAACCAAAGTAATTGCACAATTCCACTCTTCAACTTGTTCTCCAGTGTTTGGATTGGTTCCAGCAACTCTAGTAAACCAGGCACATTCAAGTTTTTTACATGGTCCCTGAATTAAAGGGCAAAATGTTCCTTGTTCAATTCTCATAATGGTTACACTTACTATAATAATTTATGAAGGTTCTGTAGGCCAATTTAAATTATTTTCATCAAACATCATCGATTCCCATAAAGAAGAATCAATTGTTTCTGGAGAATCTCTTAATTCTTGTCGATATGACTCCCATGCTAACTTTTCAGAATCAGTTAAAGGAGAATTTGCAAGTTGAGTCCAATCACTAGCAAGCAATAAATTATTTCTCGTATTTCTAAACTCAACAGAAATTTCTTCCTGAGTTGGTGGAGTAGGAGATTCTAATTCTTCTTCATCATGAGTGATAGGATGTGCAGGATTATCCTCATTCCATTGTCTCAACCATTCTTCCACATCATATTCTTCTACCCCCGGTTCTGGTTCTGGTTTAGACCAAGGTTCTATGGAAGGATCACGTTGTCTTGTTGGTCTTGATGCTAATTCTTCCGATCTCAATTTATCAAAAATAGAAATATATTGATCTATATTATTAAGTTCTGTAATTTCTTGTACTCTCCCATCATCATATCGCACTTCTCCACTAATGCCATTCCACCTTACTTCATGAATTTCTTCTGGCATAAAAGATAATTCATCATTAAGATTATAAAAAAAGTAATTATCGACAGCAAGAGTAAATGTATTTTGATTAGCGTAAATTTCTCTCATAGTTTTTATCCTTTTAAATTAAGTCTTTTGTGCAAGAATGAAGTCAACATAATTGACTCTCATATCGATTGTTGCTCCAGTAACACCCTGGAAACTCGAATCAAATGTGTGTGAGTGTGGTTGACTATCCCCACTTGTAGTAAATGTATGAGCATGGTTTGAGCTCTGAAGACCAGTTCCAAATCCGTGTACGTGTCTAAGGTTTGCTCCACCTGTACCAATAGTTGTTCTATTATTACTTGCAGCATTACCACCTCTATTACCATATTCAACACTGCCACTAGGAATACCACCTACAGCGTGTGCGTGGTCTGGTGCGTCATTGCCAGTACTACCGCCGTGAGCGTGGCTGGCATTTTGATTATTTGTAGTTCCAGTATGGGTGTGTTCTGTATCCGAGTCATCTGATGTGCCGGTGTGTTGGTGCCTTGGTAGAGGAACAGTCCTGTTCGCAAAAGCACTAGTAAAGTCAAGGTTAGTTGTCCTGTTACTTACTGCAACCGAACCATCAACTATACGAATTGCATAATTATCATATGTAGCATCAATAGTCCATCCAGTTGGAGCAGTTGATTGCTGGAATATCATTCTTGTTCCAGATTCAAATCCTCCAATTCCTCCACCTCCATTAATTGCAGTTCCATTTATACTGTTAACATAAATATTATCCCATGCAGCAACAGTTGACCCAAGATCATATGTGCTATCAGTCCATGGCATGAAACCATCTTCTGTTACACTAGCAATTCTCGTAATACTTTGGATTGTGTTTGCAGAAACATTCGACTTAACGCCAAATCCTAGGTAAGCACCACTAGTAGCATCAACGTTAGTAAAGATTCTTGCAGAATTTCCTGCTTGATCTGGAGTTCTTGATCTATGATTAAATGTTACATTTGCATTTCCATCACCATCATTAACTGTCAGAGAAACATCACCAGAACCTACACCAGCAGAAACATAAGTGTCTGCTTCAATTGATGTTGCTGAAAGAACTTCTGTTCCAGGATTATATGATACTCCAGAAGATGTATAAACAAGTTCATAAGAACCAGTAGTATTATTACTATCAACAAAAGTAAGAAAATGTGAACTTCCTGTTATACTTTCTTCTGTTAAAATACGGTCTGTCTGACTAGCAGTTCCTTGGAAAGTGCCATCAAATGTAGTTGCATATACAGTATTCCAACGGTTTGTTGCCGATCCCAAATTAAAAGTAGTATTTTGCCAAGGAATTATGTTTGTATTTACTGAACCGACTAAGTTAATCAGATCATTAGAGGCATTACCAAGAGTTGTAGTAGATGTTACAGTGAGATTTTCTGTTGTTAAGAGATTAGTAAAGGGATTATATCTTAATCCGCTATCAGCATATAAACTCTCATAATCTGGAGCACCATCATTAGAATCAAGGGAAAATGTCAGATATAAATCTGCATCGGTTCCATTTGTTCCTATTAATATTTGATCTGCGGTATCTGCATTTCCTTGGAATGCTCCATTAAAAGTATCTGCATAAACTGTTCCCCACTTCAAAGAAGAAGAACCTAAATCATAAGTTACATCAACATTTGGAACAAAATTACTGGTAACAGTTGAAACAATTGATAATGTATCTCCAGTAGTGTTACCTATGATAGTATTACCAAGAACTTCAAGATCTGCAGTTACATCAAGATTTGATACTTGAAGTGTATTGTTAAAAGGATTATATCTAATTTGGCTATCAGTATAAATGGTTTCTGCCGCAGGAGGAGAATTGTTTTCGGAAACAAATGTTAGATAAAAATCAGTATCTGTCTGATTAGTTCCAATATTTACTTGTTCTGCAACATCGGCAGTTCCTTGGAAAACTCCATTGAAACTATTTGCATAAACTGTTCCCCACTTCAAAGAAGAAGAACCTAAATCAAAAGAACCACTGGTAGTTGGGATAAAATTACTATTAATAGTAGAACTGAATAGAACTGTATCTGTAGATGCTTGACCAAATACTGCATTTCCTTGCGAATACAGAAATCCCGTAGTGGTTATATTAGTTGTTTGTAAAAGATTTGTAGAAGGGTTATATGTAATCTCAGCGTCAGTGTAAAGAGATCTTTGATTTCCCGGACTTGCGTTATTGCCCTGGGTAAATAACATCCCATAAGTAAATGCCCCTGAATTATCAGTAACAAGAACTTGTGTGGAACTAGAAGCAGTTCCTTGGAATGTCCCATTAAAAGTATCTGCGTAAACAGTTGACCATTTTAAACCTACAGAACCAAGGTCATGAGTGTTATCTGCATCAGGCAGTACATTAGAATTTACTCTTCCTCCAAATGTTATTGTATCTCCTACCTCATTTCCTAAAATAGTATTTCCATTAAAAGTAGCAAGTGTAGATACCGTTATATTATCAGTCGTTAATATATTTGTAGCAGGATTATATGTTATTCCAGCATCTTGATATACCGACTTATATGCATCAGCACTTTGATCTACAAATGTAAGATAGAAGGAAGCATCAGTTGTAATATCTTGAAGTGATATTTGATCTGCGGTATCTGCAGTTCCTTGGAATGCTCCATTAAAAGTATCTGCATATATAGTCGCCCACCTATTCAAATTAGTACCCATATTATAGGTAGAATCTGCAGAAGGATTAAAATCGCTATCAATACTCGCGGTAAAAGTAACAGTATCATTGGAATCATTTCCTAAATCAGTATTTCCATTAACATTAAGTAATGTAGAAACACTAATATTAGATGATAAAAGAGTATTTGTAGAAGGATTATATGTTATGGAAAGATCTGTATATACATCTTCAAGTGCTCCTGGAGAAGAGTTATTGTTTTCAACAAACGTCAGATAGAAAGAAGAATCAGTAGAATTTGATTGAGTTAAAATTTGTAATGATCCATCCGCAGTTCCTTGGAATGTTCCATTAAAAGCATCTGCATAAATTGTGGCAAATCTAATAACATCACTTCCAATATTATAAGTTGAATCTGTGAATGGAATTACATTACTTTGTACTCCACCATTGATAATTACATAATCTAAAGTATCACTACCTAAAGTAGTATTTCCAATTACACTTAACTCTCCACTAACATTAATATTTGGTATTGTTAGTGCGTTGTCATTTGGATTATATGTAATATTAGAATCTGTAAATAAAGATTCATTTTGTCCTGGTGAAGCGTTATTACTATCTACAAATGTAAGGAAGAATTCAGAATCTGCACCATTTTGCTGTGTTAATATTTCATTCGCACTATCTGCAGTTCCAGCAAATGCTCCATTAAATTGGTTTGCATATACGTTTGCAAATCTGCGTGTAGATGATCCAAGATCTAATGTATTATCTGCATTTGGAAGTATATTCGTTGTTAAAGAACCATTAAATGCAATTTCATCCGAGATTGTATCACCTAGGTTAGTATTTCCTTGTACACTCAATAAGGTACTAATAGATAAATTAGATGCAGATAAAGTGTTGGTATTGGGATTATATGTAATATTAGCATCTGTATATACATCTTCAAAATCTGGAGTTACATTATTACTATCTACAAAGGTTAAAAAGAAGTTTTGATTTGTATCTGAACTAGAAGTTAAAATTTGCTCCGCACTATCTGCAGTTCCAGAAAATGTTCCATCAAATGTATCTGCATAAATTGTGCGCCATTTTAACAAATTTGTTCCAATATCAACTGTGGAAGTTACGTTTGGAACAAAATTTGTATTAACAGTTGCATTAAAACTAACTAAATCTGAGGCGGCATTTCCTATATCAGTATTTCCGTTTACATCAAAATTATTTGTGACAAGTAAATTTGTTGTTGTTAAAATATTTGTACTTGGATTGTATTGTAAATTAGTATCACTAAAGACCTCCTCAGATTCACCTGGAGAAGCATTATTACTATCTACAAAAGTTATATAATGAGCTGCATTGGAAGTAGAAGCAGTAACTCGAACTTCATTTGCACTGTCAGTGGTTCCAGTAACATTTCCAATGAAGTTCTCTGCATAAACATCCTTCCAACGCAACGATGACGTACCAAAATCGATAACAGCATCTCCAAATGGTCTAACAACATTTTCAGAAATTCTCATTACATAATCCGGAGTCACCGCTACGCTAGCAGTAACATTTGATTTGACGCCAAAATCAATGTATGCAGAACCAAAAGCATCCGTATTGACTTGAATTCTTGCCGCATTCCCTCCTTGTTCAGGAATTCCGTCTTTATGATTGAACGTAATATTTGCATCACCATAACCATCATTTACAGTTAATGCTACGCCACCAGATCCGGATCCAGAAATTATAGATCCACTATTAACTAATTCTTGTGTTCCTGGATTGTAAGAAAGTTCGGCAGTCGTCTTAACCGCTTCAAAGTTTGCTGGACTATTATTACTGTCAACAAATGTCAAATAGAAAGTGCTGTTAGTTGTGCTTTCTTCTGTCAGAATGTTATTAGCATTGCTAGCAGTTCCATTAACATTTCCAAAGAAATCTACAGCATGTACTTCCGAATATCTAAATAGATTACTTCCAAGATCTCTTACATCATCCTGATTTGGTATAAAGTCACTACTTAAAGATGCAGTAAACGCTACAGTATCTGTAGTAGCATTGCCAAAAGAAGAATTTCCTTCTACAGTAAATTGGTTTGTAAATAAAGCATTTGATCCACTTAGAGTGTTAGTGAATGGGTTATATGCTAAATCAACATCAGTAAATACCTGCTCAAATGCACCAGGACTATTATCACTTTCAACAAATGTCAAATATAAAGAAGAGTTGACATTACTCGTAGTAGTCAGAACAGTATTAGAATTGTCCGCAGTTCCAGTTAGAGTTCCATTTAAAGTTGACGCATAAACAGTATTCCAACGAAGTCCAGGCTGTCCAAGATCATATACACTATCTTCAGATGGAGTTACATCCCCAGCAATCTGCATCTTAGTTGATGCAGTGTCTGTGCCTATACCTATATTTCCGGTAGAATCAATTAGTAAATCTGGAATTGATTGTTGTGCGCCTCCTTCTGTAAATCCAGTTCTAAAAATAATCTTACCATCAGCGGATCTGTTATCAATATATGCATTATCATCCCACCAACCGGTGATGGTTAGAGTGGTGTTAATTCCTGAAACATCTTCATTGTTCCAAACAAATGCAGAAGCAGCAGATAAAGATACTACACTACTCGTATCATGAGTAGACGGATCGTTATTTCTTAGATCCCATACTGTCTTGTTATCTATGAAGGTAGAGATTCCAATCTCTCTACCATCCATGTAGACATTTCCTAAGAAAGTAGATACTCCAGTTACATAAAAATCATCTGTTTGAAGATATTCTACAAATTCTCCTCTGTTAGCATTGAGTTCATCGTAAAATACATCATCAGTAACATATAAATCACCGTCAACATAAAGATCACCACCAGTGGTTGTGATTCCGCCATTAGTTGCTAATTTTACTTCACCATCTACATTCAAATTCTTGGCAATTCCAACTCCACCAAGAGTAATGATTGATCCTGTACCAGAACTGGTAGATTCTGTATTGTCATCAACATATAATGGATCAATGACTTGAAGAATTCCTCCACCTCCAGAATTGATAATTATATTTCCGCCATTAGTAGATAATGTACTGTTCTCTACTTTAATATTTCCTAAAGTAGATACACCAGTAACTCTTAAACTTTGAACATTTAGGAAATCCTGAATGTTTACTGTTCCAGTTGCCGTTAAATTGCTAACTGTTGCATTATTATAAACTTGCAACTGGTTTGTGGTGATAATTCCAGTCGCCCCAATGTTATTAAAAGTTGCAATACCAGTAACAAATAAATCAACGACATCAATATCACCAATAAATTTTGCTGCTGTTACAATTCCAGTATAATCACCATGTCTAGCATCAATATCTTCGAATCCAGCACCTCCAAAGACAGTCAGTTCCTGTGCAGTAGCAATTCCAGATACACCAAGATTTGTACTTTCTAAATCAGTGGCAGTAAGAACTCCAACAATTTCTATGTTGCCAGTAAATAGAGAATCTCCTAAAACATCTAAACGCTTACCAGTTTTAGGAATAGTGCTACCAATACCTACAGATCCCTGAACATCATTGTATACAAACTCTAGAGCACCATCAACCAGACCAACGTTATTATGGAACTGAACTGTTCTATAATAACCACCAGCAGCAGATGGAAGAGAACCAGAATCTATCCAGGTCAGTCCACCAAAATTATTCTTAGTTAAAAGTTGAGAAGGAGTTCCTTCGTTACCATTGAAGTCAACGATTGTCCCTCTTATTCTAACATCACCATTTATATCTAACGTATGTGATGGTCTTGCTGTATTAATACCTACGCTAACAATACCAGAATTATTCGATGATGCATTAAATATACTACCATCTGCACCTACAGATATAGATCCTCCAATTCCAAGATACTCTTCTCCCGCATCAAATGTCAACCCGGAAGATGTTGCAAAATCTCCAGAATCTTTATATAATACTTGCCCATCAACTCCAGGAGGAGTAAATGCAATAGTTATACCAATACCTGGATTAGGTACTCCAGTATTACTTCCTATTGCCTCAATCCCATTACCAACAAAATTTAATTGTGTTGTACTATTAATTCCTCCAACTAAAAGTCCTTCATCATATACACTGATTGATCCAGGAATAATTCCACCACCGCGAGGAACCCAATATCTTTCTCCCGGATATCCTTCAATTGATATAATTTGATATTGCAATCCAGCAGGCAGCACGTCTCCAGGTGCTACTGGATCACCAAGATTAGGTTCAGCATCACTTAATGATAGATATTCATATCTATCATCAGTTAATCTATTTGAATCTGTTGTTCTGGTACGTCCGGATAGATATCTTACCATAATTATTAGGTGGTGCTATTTTCTAGGATGCTGCAAATAAATTCCATTTGAAGAGGAGCTGCTCTTCCTCCTGTTGGAGATGTTCCAACATCAACTCTGAATGTATTTAACGTTGCATCTTGCACCGTTAAATCTGTACCCGATGCAGGATCAGTCGGTCTCGGATATCCAGTTTTTTCTACAAAATTATCAGTGCTACACTTAAAGTAAATTGACTCATCAGCAATTCTAATAGTATTTCCATTAGTTAAACCATGATTATTAATAGTAAGTACTAAAGCTCCAGTTGCTCCATCATATGTGGCGTTAGTTGGAGTGAATGGTCCTCCAGGACCTGCAGTTACTGTAATTGCGCCTGTATCTGCACCAGCAAATGTGTGCGCTGCAGGTACAAATGTATGTGGAATTCCTAATGCAATTCCAGAATCAGTCACAAATGTATTTGCATTTGGAACTTCGTCAACAATAAATGACCTTTGTGGATTTGGGAAAATACTTGTCGTCAATCCATAATTTCCTGGAGTGCAAGTAAATCTTAGATTACTCATAGTAATCTCATCACCAACCTGGAAATTATGTGCTTGTAATGTAGAAACTGTTGTGATGCCAGTGTTTTCATCATAATCACAACCATTAATGTCAACTAATCCATCTTGCTGCCCCTGAATAACAATAGAGTCAGTGATAATAGCAGTCCTTTCTAGGACTAATCTACCATCAATAATGACTAGAGAATCATTTGGAGGAATTTCAATGTCTTTAATTACTCTAATATTTCTAGTATTTCCTACTGTTCTTGCAGAAGTACTCTTTCTTCGATGAGTAAACGTAACTGTAGGGAATGTTCCGACACCAACGTTAGCGCACTGAGCATACAGAACGATGGCAGAAACTCCAGTTGGAGTTGTATAGATCGTCTGCTCACCAGGTGCTACTGGAACAGCAACTGTTAAAAACTTATTAAGTGGTGCAACTGCCATAATTTTTTACCTTAATGCGAGTATAAGCGGTGTGACTTCTGCTTGTATTGCCTTACTAAAATCTCTTCCACGAATCGTTGCTGTTGGTTGGTTAATTTGGAATCCCTCTCCAATATCAAAGTTACCTTTTTGGTCCGTGCTAGTAAATGGAACTTGGGCACCATCTAATGCAACGATTTCATTGTCCTTAATAGGAACAGCGCCTTGGAAAGGTGTTGAGTTATTTATATCAACACCAGTACCGATATATTCGAATGAGTGAGAACTGGTTAAAATTCTACTAATACGTTTGAACTCAACTTGCTCTCCACCAAATAATTCATATGGAACAAACTCATTAAAAGTGACTGTAGCAATACCAGAAACTGGTGTCACTGGTGTCGAAACATCTACAGTATAATAAATTGGTTGCGTAATTAATTCTGCTGTCGCTCCACCACCATCAATAAAGACCTCAAGGTTTTGTGAAGGAAGATAATTTCTACCGCTATTTACAACATCAATAGCAGTGATAGATCCTGTTACCTCATCAATCGTAGGACTGAGTTCTGCAATAATTCCCTGTGGTCCTTTTGGATCTTGAGTGAAATCATCTGCATCTCTAACAATCACAGTAGGTGGTGCAAGAGGAGAGAATCCACTTCCACCATTGGTGACTTTAATTTCCTGAACCTGCAACATAGGTTCAGTAAGAATATTTGATGGTAAACCAGCAACGTAGGTTTGATCAACATCACCATAATTTGTCAGATCAATCTTAAAGAAGATTGCCTGTCCATCATAAGGTCTTCTTGGATTAGTAAAAACATCATAAACCCCAGAAAATGTAACTACGTCACTATTAGCAATTACACCGGGAGAAGTTTTTGTTGGTGGATATCTATCTACAACTCCAGTATATTCTACTGCACCAAGACCTTTAGCATACAATCCATAATTACCAAAAGAAGAGTTAGAGTTTGTAAGATCACATGATCCGCCAGTGTCACAGTAAATTCCGATATCCGATGCAATCGTAAAAATAGAAACTAACTGAGCATAACCATTATTTGTAATAGAAACACCAATACCATTTTCATTGTATTGAGTGAATGAATCGCAAACCATTGACTTCAGATTATTACCAATATTATTGATTGGATCTGATACAGAAGCATGGTCACCATTAATCCTCATGCCAATACTTCCAGACATGAAGTTGGTACAGTTCCTGACATATGGAGATCTCCATCTTCCACTCGGACCTTCTAAAGCAGGACCAGCAGCAATATATCCAGTGTTTGCCCTTTCAGATAATGCAATTGGAGGGAAAGCAACTGCACCACATCCACTGTGATTTACTGCAACACTAGTTCCTGCAAAGTTTAAGTTTTCTACCAGACATCCACGTCTTACATGGAAAACATCTAGATTAACATTCTGTGGAGTTATAGTAACTAAACGTATATCTTCTCCAGTAACAGAAACATCGGTACGGAGACCAATAGGATTGTTTTCAAGGTAGATACCTGGTTTGATAATAATAGTATCGCCTTCTTGTGCTACTTCAGCTGCTCCACCAACAGTTGCTTTAGCGTCACCTTCTAACAACCCACTATTATTATCATCTCCGTCTTTAGTTACCCAAATAGTATTCTGAGTTTCAACACCAGATGGTCTCCAAGATACACCTGCTCCTACTGCAGATAATCTCCAATCTCTCTTATCATCTGCAGTATAGTCATTAACATCTCTGAGGAAAGATTCTAATTCAAGAGTACCGCCAACTGTAGCATTTTGACCTACATTAAGATTCTCTTCAATTCCAACACCACCTTCGGTAACAATAGATCCAGTATCTTTATCAACTGATCCTGTTGCAGAAGTTACAGTCACATCACCAGCAACATCTAATGTATCTGATAATGTGGTTGCTGATATAACATCTAGAGTATCATTTAATGTTGCTGAACTTTGCACGACTAACGTGTCATTTAATGTTGTTGCACTAGAAACATCTAGAGTATCATTAATAGTAGTTGCCAAACTTACATCTAGAGTGCCACCAAGTGTTGTATTGTTAGCAACATCTAATGTATCATCAAGTGTAGTTGCGCCAGTAACATCTAGAGTATCATTTAATGTAGTTGAAGATGTAACAATAAGAGTATCATTTAATGTTGTTGCCCCAGTAACATCTAGTGTAGATCCAATCTCAGCTTCTTGCTGGATCTTTGCATTACCAGAAACTTCTAATTTAAACTCAGGCGTACTCAGACCAATGCCAATTCTACCTTCAGAAGTAACTACTAAATCCTCACCATTATTTTCCCCAACATTAAATTGTCCGATTACAATACTAGTATTGACGCCTACCGGAGTAACCCGATATACATTTTCATCAACGTCATATCCCCAAAGACTAAGTTGAGTAATATCTGAAATAAAATTTGGATTATCATTATTAGATGTTGGCGTTACAATTTCAGTACCAACACCTAAACTATTAGCACTCTTGAAGTTTAGTACGGAAAAAGATTGTGCTAATCCATCTGTTGGGATGTATACTCCCGTATCCTGTACGTAAAATTTAGATGCCATTTATCTTTTGTCTTTGATACCTTTTATGAAAATATTTATGAGGAAAGTTAAACAACTTTAATGATGTATTGAAACGTGTTTCCATTCAAATCTGTAATTGGCGCTAAATTGGGTTTCCCATTAGAACCGTCACAGAGTTCATACCCTGGAGGAGGAAAGTTTCCATTACCTCCCCAAAGAACAACGGATAAAGGCATCACACCATCATCATCAGCAAGTTGCTGTAACCATCTAACACCTCTCTGATCTCTGGCAAAGAAATATCCATTTTTACCTGGAACATCTGCAGAATCAAAAATGGTATTTTTAATTCTTATACTTCCAAGAACATCTAATTTTAATCTTTGACTTACAGCATAATTAGGATCTTCACTATCATTAATCCATTCACCCGGAGCAGCGGAACCTACACCTACTGTTCCACTGTTGAGAATAGTAAATGATTGCTCTTCAACTCCAACTTGAAACTGCCCTGCAGCTTCTGCAGTATTAATACCAACTCTTCTAGGGGATTTGCTTGCAAAAATTACAGGGAGTGAACCTTGAATTTCAGGATCATATTCGGCAAGTTGAAAAGTATTTTTTACTAATAAATCATCAGTATTAATAGTAGCATTAATAGTGATATCACTATTGAAGGTTACGGGACCTTCAAAAAGGTTTTGTCCAGGACCAATAGATTCTAATTGGGTGACTACAAGTTTGTCGTATTTTGTATAATCAAATTCAAGATTACCATGGATACGTACCCCCTTATAGAATACTACATCCTCGTTAAAATGTTGCTCTTTTCCATAAAAAACCGACCCATCTGCAGGTGGTTTGTAATTATTGATATCCCAAAAAGTATCTGCCATTTTCTAATTACCTACCAAACTGTTTTGTAGCATACTTTCTTGCAATATCACCAGCAACGTCTCCAGCAATTCTATCTCCAAGGTTCCCTACAAGTCCACCAGCAGCACCAGCAAGACCACCACTCAATGCTCCACCTGCAACATCACCGACTATACCACCAAGTCCACCACCGAGAACACCACCTGCAACATTACCAACTACTCCACCAATTCCTCCCACAAGACCACCAGTAGCAGTATCTAACACATCATTGACAATATTACCTGCAATAGGACCAATAATTCCACCTAAGAAATCACCACCAACAAAACTACCCTCAAATACCTGAGTGGCAAAGTCCATACCCAACTGAGTAATGAGATTTCCAGATGTTCCTATAATATCTTGCTTCTGAGATTCTTGTGTGATCTTACCACCAACTGCTTTGATATTGATATTTCTACCTGCTTTTAAGTGCAAATCTCTTTCGGCATCGAGCATAATATCCTTTGCAAGGATACGTAATTTTCCATTAGGTGCAGAAATTGAAATATTACCATTTTGACCAACAATTATAACATCTTCTTCACCTTCATTATTTACAGTTCCGCCAGAAATTACAATGGTTCTGTCATTTAAGACCTCCATTACACCACTACTACTCAAACTGATAGAAGATTGAGAATCTCCGTTGTCAGTTACGCCATAAATTTTGTAAACATCAGTTCCACTCTGACCCATTTGAGGGTTAGCAGTATCAATCCTGAAGTTAGGATTATAACTAACAAGTGTTCTTTTCCACGTATTTTTCGATCTTTCTGACATCTTATTCTGGACAATCTATGACTTTGGTTGGTTTACCTGCAAAGAGATTAGTAAGGTTAGAAGATAGATTTCCATCTGAATCTTCAGTATATGCACTAGAATTAATAGCTCCTAATACAGGTCTAAGTATTGCACCATATCCGTCTCCGGAAATAGTAAGATTAGGAAGACCATCAGTAGTGTTATTTAGTGGCACAACCTGAGTGATTCTACCATCATTAAGAACGTAATCATACAGATTTCCTTTATCGTCTCTAATTATAGTATCATTATTATAATTATATCCACCATCTTCAACAATAACTTCAAGAATACTATAATCTAATACGTCACCTACAGAATAGAATTCACCCTCAGAGACCATGTAAATACTTTCTATTTCTCCCCTTTCATTAACAATAGACCTTGCAACAGCACCAAATCCCTGATTTTGATCATCTACAATTTCGATAAATGGTGGATAAACATATCCCGATCCTCTATTAGTTAATTGAACCCCAACAACACTTGCGGTTGGTCCATTAGGACCTTCAACAACATTTCCAAAAATAGGAATTGCAGATGCACCAGATCCTCCTCCACCACCAAAAATATTAATCACCGGAGGACTTGCAAAGTCACGGAGACCACTAAAGCATTCTCCAAGTTCTTCTTCCGCATTGTTTACTTTGTTTGCAATATTTCTAATCTCTCTAAATGTACCTTCCATACTATCAGTTATTGTTGATGTAGATCCGGATGGACCTCTACCAATAACCCACTCGTTAAGTAGACCTTTGTAACTATCATAATTCTGATTACAAGAGAATCCGATAGCTCCTTCAGATAATAACCCAATCGCATCTCTTAATATATTTCCGACATTAAAGTCACTGAAGAACTGTAATAGTTTTGTAATAGCACCCAGCGGTCCTTCCAAAAAGTTTTCGCATAATCTAATAATAGAATTAATTAAACTTCCAGCAAATTGCTCTCCCGCACAAGTAACAAACCTTTCTATATTTCCAAGAGTCGAATCAACCAAATCTGCAATTATATTTGTAGCGGCGCTAACAACTTGACCGACCACACAGTGAAATGCTTCTTCAAGTAGTTTTACTGGTGTAACCATAGCCTGTTGAGCAGCAACACCTGCAAGATGAGCAACAATAGGATTTCCTGTAGCTGCAAGAACTTTTGCAAATACTAGTTTGTATAGTAAATCTAATCCCTCCTTCAACAGACCAATCATTCCAATAAATCCACCATCGTTTCCATTGATCAAAGTATCGAACAGTTGACCAATGATTCCATTTGCAGATATGGTAACTGCATCAATAGCATTTGATATAGCATATCTCATCTGAGTTATGTTGCCATTCAATCTCTTCAGTTTATTGATAAGATTTTGAATCGTTGAACTAATCTTATCGACCATTGTATTTTTGGTCGTATTAGCAAGAGGTATTTTAGTACCTATAGCAGCATTAATTGTCTGTTCTACTAAACCAGTTTTTTGAGCAACTTTTTGTGCTTGATCTTGAGATATTGTTCTTGGTGATGGATTACTAGTAGATTTCGGTTCGTTTGACTCTGTAGTAATCGAATCTTTAGGTTGAGAAGTGGTTTGTTTAGAATTCTTTGGTATTGCAGAAGAAAATCCAGTAAATGGCGTAAATGGACTACTATACTCTGCACTAGACGAAAGATCTGTTCTTCCAAAAACAGATTGTATGATTGGTATTTGTGCGTTATCTCCATCCAAGAAGAATCCAAATACAATGTCTCCAGGTTGAATCTGGACACTTGTCATTGCATTTGCAGCACCACTACCTGCTGTTGGCGGTAGCAGAACTTGTGCCCATGGCAAATCTTCATTTTTCAATTCCGCTTCTGTGGGCGGATGATACCCCATAATGCGAACTTTAAATCTATTTCCCCATCCTGAGTCTCCAAGTTGCTCTGACATGGATTCGTAGGGAGCAATCTGCCCTATCCACCATCTGAATCCATCTCTACCTAAAAAATTACTTTGAAGTGCTCCTTGATCTATCATTATTTTTTAACTTGTGGACCAAATGTATCTCTAACTATTTTCAATGAGGTATAAGAGTTTACTGTATTAAAGTGATGGCACAATTCTTTAATAATATATAGACCACTTGTTTCGGGATCATATTCATTTGAATTTGATTCTGACAATCTGGGAAATTTGCAATCAATAACATCACCCGCTTTTAAATTAGTATTTGATTGTACTGTCATACTTATTGTTTGAGTGAATAAAGTGTTATATCTCATCAATGCCTGATTCTGAAATTCAGTAGGGTCTGCATTAATTTCCCTATCTACACCTTTTTCATAAGTTCCAATATCAGATACAAAAGTCATTTTACGAGTAGGTACATCTCCCAAAGTGTCCCCAGTATCACTATTTATTGGAGGTAGTTTAAATCTACTTCCAAGGTTTTCAACTTTTTTTTGATAATCTGCGCTTTTATAAATTTTTTGATTAAAACTTAATGTTAATGGATTAAAATACATAGATTCATTAGAATATGAACCAAGACGAAGTTTTTCAATCAAATTTGAATTTTTTTCAATAAAAAACCTAATTATATTGTTTGATCCGTCGGATTTTCTAAGATTTTTATCATACGTATCAACTACATCATAATGAATATATTCTGCTATTGGTTTTTGTTTTGCAAGCTCATCTAATGATCTGAACTGAAATCCATTAACTGTTTGGTAAAATACAAATCCCGCACTTCCTCCCTTCACCTCCCTAGATTCAGGAACTGCCTTTGAAGCTAACCATGTTAAAACTGTAAATGGTTTTCGCATATTGCCCATAAAACCATACTTGTTACTAGTTTTGTCAATTATTCCGGTGTTTATTTTGGTATTAGATTCTGTAATAGTGAGGTGATCTTTTATAATATTTTTTACAGAATCTGAAATGCTTAAAGAACTTGGAAACTTTCCAGATACTCTAGCAGTCTCATTTGTAATTGCTTCTCTAGGAACAAGATGTAAAGTAAATGATTCTTGAGATCCTTCCGTTACAACATCAGTAACTGCAGAAACATAAAAATATTTTTCAACTCTACTAAAATCTAATCCTGGATTAGAGATACTATTAGATGCAATAACCAAGGTCAATCTTTCACCTCCTCTTAAAGGAAGACCATTATAAAGAGATTCTTTTCCTTCACGACCTTCAATTTGAATGGAATTATCAGAATTAATAATTCTAAGTTTTCCAGTTATTATGGGAGAAAAGATGTCCTCATAATATTCGAACGCAACGACACCTTGAGAGAGATCAGCTAACCTTTCTCCATCAGTTGACTGAATTCTTAATTCTGTGAATATAGATTTTTCTTGTGACATTATGTATAAGAGAGTTCTGTTAAAAGATTTGTTTTCTGATGTTGCCTCAACATTTCATCATAATCAGCAAATGCAGTCATCACCCCATCATCAGAAGGTGGTTGAGACATACCATTAGAAGGAAGTTGAGAATCATCAATCGCAATAATTTTAGATCTTGATGCAGATGCAATATTACTACTTTGAGCATTCCTTCCAGGAGAAGGATTAATTTCAGATGAAGATACTTTTGTACCTGAGAATGAGCCTGAATTAATCATTTGAATATATTTTTCAATCACAGCATCAGGTGCCTGAATATGGATATGAGTTCCATCAGGTCCTGCAGGAATTACTCTTCCAGTATGACCTTGTAACCCTAAAATATCCCCAACATTAACTTTTTGTCCTGCTTTAACTCTGATTGAGTTAAAATGTCCTAATTCAACTTTACCCTCTGGGGATGAAATTTCAACCCATAAACCACCATTGCCAGAATTCCCTGCCCATTCAACAGTTCCTGTTACTGGAGATGGAACGGGAAGATTTAGAAATTTATTTCCTTGGAATATAGTAAAGTCATTAACTAATCTGCCATCAGAAGTTCTAGTAGCATTAGATTTATTGTGATGGGGTGGTAATTCTGATAGAGAAGAAATATTTCTACCCATTCGTGTTACTCTATATCCGGAGATATTAGTGCTTGAAGTAGTAGTTTCGGATTCTTTTAATTCTTGATTATACCTACTTTGCAAGTCATTAATACGTTTAGTAGGTTGTCCATAATTATTTCCTGGGAATGATGCCCATCTTCCAGAAAGTTTACGTATGTTTGCCTCAGAAAGTCCTTCCCGTCTTAAAGTTTCAGCACTAATACCCGCTTTTGCTGCTAACTTAAGTGCTAATTCATCCTGAAATGCTTCATCAAATTTTCTATCAGTACTCATACCAACAGATTTTGCCAATCCAGTGATGTCGATGAACTGATATGCACCAACAGCAGCAGATCTTTGACCATTACCAACCTTAGATTGAGGGTCTTGTAAGAACTTGGTTACTAGTTCTTCAACTTCTGCAACAGATTTCTGTGTAAGATCACCATACTTTGCCTGACCAGATTTATCACCAAAGAACATACTATATCCAGTAGGTCCAGCAGTTCCTTCTGCATATCTAATCGTAGAAAGTAATGCTTGCTGCTCTTTACTCCCTATTCCAGATAAATCTCCGGATTGAGATTCTTGAGATGAGTATGATCCTGACGATGGAGAGGTGTCTCCATCTCTACTACCATCATCACCAGCATCGGCATCACTATCATCATTACGAAGTTCTTCGTCTAATGGAGTTGTAATAGCTTCATAAGATTCTTGTATATTAAGTGTTAATTCTTCAACTGCTTTATTGAGCTCATCAAATTTCTCAGTTATTTTACCTTCGGTAAAAGCAGAAAAATCTAATGCAGTTA